>JGI24158J21664_10002013_pt1 | contig 24015 bp, 17 predicted proteins | sample Ectturendosymbi3_FD_21664 | JGI IMG/M metagenome (IMG submission 21664) | reverse complement strand
TAATAAATACTACGGCCAAAGCAAACGATACAACTGACATCTTGCAAACGTTTCGATAACAACTGTTATCATCTTCAGTGCATAGCAATACTATTGCATCTTCAGTGCATAGCAATACTATTGCTTTTTCCTGTGTTCGTGTGTGACAGTTGTGAAAGTAGTGAAGCATTACATTGGGTGGGTCAATCACCCTCTGTTTTTTACTTATTGGGCAATGCTTGTAAAGATTGAGAATTCCTGTTGCCGACGGCAAAGTATCACGTTTCGTTGTGATATCACAATAAAAGCTCTCCAGCTTTGCGTTTGTGCTGGGTTTCTCCACATGTGGTTAACAAAAACATTCAATGAGGTTTCGACCATCTTCTTTCCAAGGTAAAACGGTACAGGGTACAAGAATGGCATAAGCTGTAGTAGTTGCCAAGCTGGCATTGGATGAGGAGAGCAATCTCGGTTATTGGGCGTGGATATCGCGAACTACATTCCACGGTTTAAAAAGACTTCAAAATCCAATGCTTGTGGAATGCAGAATCCATTGTATGTGTGGGGTGGGCTCAATCCTTCCAGTGGAAACGGTGAACCACACCAAAGTATGAAATCAAATAAAACATTTCCCTTGCAGTGCAACTGTAAAGCATCTTTGCTCTGCTTTGTGTGCTAGTTAGGCAGCTGGCCACTGATAGCGACGTGGCACAAAAAAATTTATATGCGCGGGAGTTACTGTTGTTTGCAGGAAGAAAGATAAATTTCAGAGAGTTTTCACCTCACGTGATGCGAGTCAAAGTGGTATTAACTTTAATAACTACGATTCTTTTCGCAAACTTTGCTAAACCAAGAAGTGTGATATCATACTTTTATCTTACAGTAAAAAAAGAATATGCATTTTGCTCCTACAACAACGTAACCGACTCGTGTGAAGGAATTGCTCAGATTCGCAACGTCCCATCGCCGCGCACTTGCTCATTTTCCAACTGCACCGGCTTCGCTTGTAATACGTTTCCAACAGTTGCTGGATGCCCTCAACCAGGGTCACTCAACCAAGGTTAGGCTAATCATAAAAGAAGCTCTGCGCCTGTCGTTCCGTTTCAAACATTTTTCGGAATCAGTTTTTCAAATTTTCCGTCGAATTTTAGGCACTTCACCGCATCCAGTGCATTTTTTCTGGTACTTCACAAGACTGAAAGTTATAATGTGCAGATTTGTGAACAATTGCTATATTTGTATTGCGTCTTTCGATGATTCCACAAACTTTGCAAGCCATTTGGTTAAAACTTACTAAAGGGCGTATATCTTTTTGTCTGATGTCAAAATTTTAATAGTTGCCCTTTGACAAAATGGTCAATCACTAAGAAAGACGATGGTTTTTCAACTTAAAATTGATATGGTGGAAATTTGCTGTGAGTGTATTTAAACACGTGACGATTCCTGGAGGGCCGTAGCTTCTTTGCAAGTGCATTGATGTTTTACTGAAAAGGTGTTTCTCCTGTTGATATCATTTCAAGAGTGATTTATGCAGTTAAAGAGTTTTTTGTATGTCTTTTGTTGAAGACCTGAGGCAAACGCAAAAACAGCTGCTTTAAAGAAACAAAATATGCAGCCAGCGAAACGTTATTGGATGATGTTTGAGTCATTTGTTGTTTGTGCCAGAATATTTTTTCTATTTTTGCTTGGCTGTGAACTAAGCCATTTTCAAACCAGTTTACTTTAAAGAAGATTTTCCTTATTTTAAACTGAATAAAGCAATAATGAATGCAACTTCCCTTTTCACTTGTTTTTGCTTAGACATACAAATTCTTCCAAGCTGTACTTTAAAAAGCGCATGGACATCTGTGTTGGAATGTGTGAACCCAGTGATGTCAGGGTACCCCTATTCAAGTGTCACCACATGCAGGTATGTTCTGTGAAATATGTTTTGTTGTTGGTCACTGCTACATTCTAAAAATTGTTTCATTGTGCCCAACAATGTCGTACCGACGTTAGATGGCACCCGGGGCAAAAGCAATTTTGGCGCTTCAATGTTCGAACCTTAGGTCTTTTGGAAGAAAATAAACTGTAATTAAGAAAGTAATTGCGACATTATTGGGACTTCTCTGCGCCCCCAGTGAGTCGGCTCCCGGGAGGCATTGTGCCCCTCTTGCTCCCCCTTTACGTCTCTGGTGCTCACTTCATGCCATTTCAATATGAGTATTAAATGTGATGTGTACTGGCTATTGAAAAATTTAAACAATGCAAAAATTTCTTCAAAATGTTTCACGAAATAATCACACAGGAAAGTGATTAAGGTTTTTTAAAGTTAGCATCTTTCTTAAAATCTTAAAATCTTTTGTTAAAACAAAACGTTGAAAATTAATACAAACATTTTGATATTTTTCCGTAACAAAGCAACCTCTGCTGATTCTTGTATATTGTTATAGTGTATTGCTGATGCGTACAGTAAGCTTTTGTAGTTTTTGCTCAAGACTTCTCTTTGTTTAGTCATCATATTGTTCTTTGCTTTCTTTCACTGGCAGCTCAAAATTTGATGAAGCATTTCAGTGTGGTGCTGAGTTTGTACCCAAGTGTCTGAGCGGACATTGCCCCACAATACTTGACATCATTCCTGCAGATATTCGTTCTTTCTACCCGGTGAGGTTTGAAGAAACAAACTGGAATAGTTTTGCATCCTTGCAGCAACCATGTGTTTTTGATAGCTTGAATCAAATGCACAAAAGAGAAGTTTCATCTGAAAAACTAATTTTGCATCAAAATGCAGCGTCTATTGATTTGTATTACTTTGGGACATTTTTCACAACTTCTGATTGTTTCAACCAGGACAAAAAAGGAGAAGACTTGAAATAAAATTCCACTAACCTTTATCGCCTGACCACCAATTGTTTTTTCTGTGTCAATGACGCAGGAGGTAAAATTTAAACTTGATTTGAGATCTTTCATAAAAATCATTGCGGTATAAGTAACTCAGCTTCATACGTCTAAATTTTGTAATATCGGCAGCAAACAAGTGCTTCCAATAAGCATAAGAAGCGAAAGCACCGTACCACTGCCATACAAGTGAGCAAAATAATGATTCAACTAATGATTTATTTGAATTTTAACAGTTCACTTTTAAATCTTTTCAATTATTTTCTAAACGATGAAAATAAATTGTTTGTTGACAGATTCTCCAAAAACAAATTCGTATTTTTTCGATTCAATAAACCCAAATCTCAATTTTTTTGTGCATGTCGAGCACATAAGACGCGAACGTGGTTAAAATTGTCGGTATTTGTCTGGAAAAGCTTTGTTGCGCATGTGATTATTGCCTTCATGGGCTCTTATGTGTTATTTAAAACGAAATTCGCATTAATGTTTATTTTTTCCGTGCAGGTGGTTTTACAATATGTGAAAAACTTCACTTCGCTTGACTCCATTTTCCACGCACTGAGGCTGCCATCTGAAGACTCAGTTGCAGCTATGAAAGGCGTCTTCTGTCTACAACGTAATAACACAATGCTGAATAGTTTAATTGAGCAGCTCAACGGTACGGAAAATGTAAACTTGACTTTCAAAAATCCGGTCTGCGACAACACAGTCGTGCAGGACTTAGTCAGAATGGCGGTTCCTGCGGCTCGAAAAGTCTTTGCAGCAAGAACCAGAGATGAGCTTTGCAGGTTGGTGCTTATGAAATGCACGCAAATCCTCAAATTCCTTCTGTGGTATTTGTGCGAGAACGTGATCCTCGTAAAATTTGGTTGACCATTGCATCGACTGTTTGCGTACGCAACACAATCAAACTTGGACTATTGCATTAATTGTCGATGATAAGATGACGAGAGTTTTATTATTGGACATTTCGAAATTTGCAATAAATGCACACGATGAATCGAGGAAAGTTCGCAAGGATCACACTGGACACGGGCGTCAACTTTACTCGCAAAGTGGCCATTAGACTGCAGTGGATTACATTTGGCAAGATGGTATTATCTCCGTATTATCTCTAACTCAGGGATATCACAGTCAGATTGCTGCTAGGGGAAAATGAGGACCTTTAAAGAAACCCGAGGGCAGCATTATGACGTTGACGCACGAATGGCGGTACCTGAACCTTACTAGAAACAACGTTTTTGTCTTATTTCCAGTGGAAGATGTCATGAGCAAATCATTTTTAGCCGTCTCTGCGTTCGTTTAAATGGATCTTATTCACTCGCTGGCCGAGCACTTGTGAACACCGGTGAACAAACTAAACAACGTACATAATAATCATTTGAAAAATCTGAAATGCATCGTGGACCATACCATCGCCCTTGCAGTTCGGGTGTTTGAGACCCTGGTCTAACTGTTGGTATTACCTGCCTCACATTTCAAAAACGTCGCAGTGGGGTCACGTACAATGTACAACGTCTGGTTTCAATCTGACTCGGTTTGCTTTTGTGTTTTGGATGTGTTCCATGCAGCTTTTCGAAACACCGTGCACCTGGTAAGAAGGCTACTGTACAGTTTCAATTTGTAAGGTCTCGGTAAGACTTGCCAGCACCGAGGCGGACGCATTATCACTATGCCACCGACTAGTAATGTGTTTGGTAGTATACAGGATTCATGCGCAATAGCCAACAGGTTGACGCGGTTATGCCGGACAATATTATCTTCTTTGATCTTTCACAGTCCGAACAAGACGAAAAGTTCGTTTTTTGCACAAGACTACCTACAGTAGTTTCAAGCTCAATTAACACTGTATACAAACTCATTATTATGTGTCGTACTATTTTAAGTTCACAATGGTTCATCTAACAATTTGTTCATCTACGAGTATGCGGAGCATATGATAAGACCATATGAACATCATTCTCAATAGGTTTTAGGTTCCGAGCTAAACTGTAAATTGCTTGCAACCAGTGTTTAAACTTGAAAGCCGTAAACACTAGCAACGTTTTGCAACTGAAATGACACGCACCACGCAGCCATGGTGTTCATCACTATTGCTGTTTCCAGATTTTTATATTTCTCGTGGTGTTCCATGTTGCGTTCCAGCATTTCCTAACCGCGTTGTGCTTGCTCAAGCTCGAGTATCTTCAGAATGAAGACATCTAGTTGCTTAAGACTGTTATAATTTGCAACAAGCCGTTGTTTTTGGTGTATTTTGACCTGCTCTTGTGGTTGGTATTAACTTGCACTAGTTTATATGCCTGTAAATATTTGAGCTGATTAATAAGGCGAAGACTTCTTTTTATGTTGTTTTTGCAGCTAGACCATTATTGAAAAAAGACCAATGCCGGTTCGAATGCAAAATTGTAAAAACTTTTCATCTTTCACAGTCCAATAACTAACCTATTGTCGGAAGCCAAGAAAGCATGGAAAACGAGATGCAGCAAAGCAGAAGTTGTTAACTTGATACGATCAGTCCTTCCTGGAGCTTATTCAGCACTTCTGACAGATATGGAACTTGGAATTGATATTGTCGAAAATCTTTTTCTAACATTTGAGATTCCTAATTGTGGGGGTGAGTTCATAAACTTTTATTTTGAAACCTTTCATCTCACCAGAAAAAAGACAAATCCGTACACATGTTATGATCTCATTAATTTCTTATCAGAAACAATTGACCACAACGTAAAAGTTATATCGAATTTGCAAATGCAGCTTTAGTTCACATTTTGGCCCAGCAAGAGTTCCCTATAATGCGTGTATATTTTTTGAAACGTAGCAACTGCACGTAGACACATCAATCGATACATTGTATCATGCATTTCACAGAACAGTGGAATCTGACGCAAAATTCATCATTCTGGTTGTTTTCCACTCTTCCTCAATCAAAACCATATGACCTTTGCAATTTGCTGAAGATAAGTTCCAGTAAATTCTAACACAACGATACACCGCTGGATATACGCTAAATTTGTTTGATAAGCTGCATAATGCAAAACGAAACGAACCTACATAACAGACTCCCGTCTTCAAAAGTGTTTCCGTTAGCAACTTTTTTTCTATTTACATCCGCACAAATTTACTAAATCGAAACCACCTAGGCATCAAAACCACGTCAAGTTTGTTGGTGCTCAAATATTATTTCCACAAATTATGTCGTTGTTACAAGATAAAACTTTGAAATTTGACATAGTCATACAGATCTAAGATGTGCTTTTTATTCCTTGAATTTGAATGATAGAAATAAAACAATCTTTTTAGACGAGTGGTTCTTAAGCAGGGGTGCACGTACCCCTTAGGGGTACGAATCACCCAAACAGGGGATAAGAAGCGCCAACATTTTCAGGGATACAAGCCATGAAAATTCAAACCAGGTTTTCTCGAACATTCATCGGAATTCTCTGTAGTGTTTTACAACCCATGTCAAAAAAGGAGGTACCTCACAAGGCAGTCACACATTGTGTGGTGCATGCCATGCCCTTGCAGCAAAGTTATTAACTGACCAACTGAAAATTTGTTATCGATTCTGGAGAGTTCAAATTAACTTTATCAGAGGCCAAGCCTTGAATCACTGAGTATTAAAATTTTTTTGTAATGAAGTTGGGGTTTAGCACAGGGTTGCCAACTGGTGTATATACATACCAAACTTGAAACATTTGGTATATTTTCAAAGTGCTTGGTATATCAAATTTTGAATTGGTTTATATGAAAATTTTGGTACATATTTGGTATATTTTTGTTAGAGGGTTTAGCTGAGATTTTAAACCAGTTTATTTGGTTTATTTCAGAGCGAAAATACATAAACCGACAGTAGTTTTGAGGCCATATAAAAATGTTTAGTGATTTTGCTTAACATGGGAGTAAGCATGCACCTTGGGTAAGTAAGGAGAAAGCGAGACTGGTAGAAAGCTGAGATGTTCTGAAAAAACTGAACTTAGCTCCAGGTATGCGCTTTTAGCCAGACGATGCATTCAAATGTGGGAAAGCTGCGTACGAGAGTGGCAGAAGATTTACCAAAGAGTGACTAAGAGAGTTGGCGTGGCTGGAAAAGTAATATTCAGCTGGTGCTGTGTAGCCTTTCTGCTAACTGTGAAAAAAGAAAATTGCCAGCTATTAATTAGAGCATAATAGTATTCTGGACCACAAAAGAAATTAAAATGTATTGTGTTGGATTGGAAGGATGAACTTAATAGTGGGTAATAAACCTGTCACTGCTGATGTTAAGAAAATAGAAATTGAGCATGCAGCATCTCTATGATGGCACTGCTCAACGCAACTTTAATCATCCACGTCAAACAATAAACACGCCTTGAAAAAAATAGCTTTAAATTGCGCGTTTTTGGTACAGATACAAATTTGGTATATTGTTAGAGTAGATTTGGTACATTCGTTTTAAGAAACGTTGGTAACACTGGTTTAACACAATGTTCTTCTTTGCCACACAGAATCAGGGGCGTAACGAGGTTAGATTGCGCCGGGGCAAGAAGCAAGTTTGGCGCCCCCATTTTCGAACCTGAGGTCTTTTGGAAGCAAATGTACTGTATTAAAGAAAATAGCCTACTTGCGACAGTGTTGGGATTTTTCGGTGCCTCCCGCAGTGATTTCGGCGTCCGGGTAATTGTGACCCCCTTGCACCCCTCGCTACACTCCTGCACATAAGTGAGCTAGTTATCTCGTGGCCGAGTGCTTACTCGTGTTTTTGAGTAGCGCAAAGAAATCGAGCAGTTTCTGAGAAACTGAAGTAGTGGCTTAACAGAGCACTTTGAAATTGAGTTCATTATGTCCCTGGCCCACTCTGGAGGTATATTGAGCCACCGTAACGACCTTAATGCCTCCATGCAAGGAACAGCAATGAACATGATCACAGGTAGGTAAAGAATATCTGCCTTCACTATTTAACTTTCAATTTGGATTTGTCGCATTGGATCGGGTAACTATGCTAATTTTCCACAACTTGATGGAGTTTCCAATGGAAAAATATCGTTACACATTGTAATTGAAATAAAAAAAGCATTTTCGGGTGTTGCAGCAGTCTTTCCGTGGATACTTTCTACCAGGAGAAGTTCATGTTCCACAGGGTTGGATGCAGGTCCCATTTATTTTAACCATTTCAAACTAGAATCTATGGATGATATGATGGATTGAAGGAAGATTTAGTTGAAACAAAAGCCAGTAGAAAATTAAAATGGAGTTCCATTCAATGCAGTTAGATACCATCTGGCGCACATAACTCATCACTTTTCCCCACTTAGCAAAGACAGCTTCGAAAGTCCTTGTGTAATTTGCAACAATGTGAAAGGGGTTTCTCAACTCTCCTCCACATCAAAACTAAGGCCAAGAATCGTTTAGAGCCGCGGGTGGCTATCTAAAACAAAGAACCTTGCTACAGTATGACTATTGACTAAAAACAATAAAAATGAGCCATTAGCTATGTTCAAATGTTGGTGTACTTTGTATATTCGTTGCAATAACATGATGTTAGTATCCACTGCTATTTCATTTCAGACATGGGGTACGAGAAGATTTTGTGAAAACTCAGGTGGTACGAGTGCGTAAAAAGATTAAGAACCACTGTTTTATGCACTCTTGGCAGAACGCACGGCTCACATGCAATATTTTTAAATTTCTTGTAACGCCTGCCAGATTATAAATCTCACTTAATCGATGCCTGGTTTCATGATCCGAGACACGGTTACAGCTTTCACGCACATTTTCGTATACTAGGTTTTCTACTTCGTTTGCTCCGGTTTTCATGTCTCAAGCTGAAAGTGTTGTCTTTGTTCCCACAGGTGGAAATTCAGCACAACCTGTCACAGCCTCGCCTTTCTTTTTCTGGACGTTGGCCACTTTTCCTTTGCTGTCAACCACAGTAATGCTCAATTTGTAGCTTTGGTAAAGTTCGTATAAATTATATGTGTTTGTGGATGATTTTGACGTTCTAGAAAATGGAAGTCTACGTAAGAAAAAAATCATTTTCAAATTGGTTTTAATTTTGATGAAGCACTAATAGATTGAGAATGAGTTCACTATGACTTCTTTGATGATATGTCGTACAAATCGACACTAATTTCATATGATTCAAATAAATATATCCTATTTCATGGGATGACTGCTCCATGCTCACTGTTGCAGATTTAGGTAAGCAAACTTTGTTAGCAACAAAAAATTGAGGCGCAGTAATCCGGGAAATCTAAAAAAAGGAAACTCACTTGTGACGGTAGCCATAGCTGCGCAACAACTGCAAAAACACTTTTACGTTCTTTGAGAGTAAACTCGGCAAACTAGGTGCAGATTACTACATTGACAACTGAAGGTAAAACGATCAAAATCTTATGCTTGTGCACTGCAGGTTAGCGGGGGAAAAACGATAGCTTGTGGTGCGATAACGAGCGATTGATTTATTTTTGTTTCACATGACTCACGTCACAAGCAGATGCAATGAAAAGCCATCACGCAAAATAGTAAGCAATTTTCCTTGATTCAAGTAACTTCACTCTACATATGAAAAAGCAAGGAATCAATCGTAAATTTATTATAGGAAGTCGATTTCACGTAACACTACTCATCGTCAGTCCTTACATCTGTCAGCAATGCTGACAGGTGAAACGTTGGAAGGCTAAAACAAGGTCAGAGAAAGTAAGCAACCTCAAGACTTTAGTGAAAAAAACGCACAACACCAACTGCGACAAATAAAACTAGAAATTACGTCTTATTCAACTACATGCATTCACTGATGCTACAAAACTTACCGCAAAAATAACAAGAACGTAATAAATCCCAACGCTAGCTGACGATGATTAACACTATAGAATACCTCGTTCTCAGATAAATGCAATTGCTGACAAGGCGACGCGTCCAATCATAGCTTGAAACAATAAGCGCTAAGATCCAGAATCACTGCACAATGCGTAATATTAACGTGCATTTTGTGGCTATGGCAACCAAGCCTCTGCAGACACATTTGAAATGAAAACAATAAAAATTGACGAACTAAAAGAAACTAAACAACATGAAACTAAAAACAATAATTGATGAACTAAAAAAGGAACCATGAAGTGTAATTTCATCAGTAAAAATTGGATATGTACAAGAAACAAAAACAAACAAGAAATAAAAGTACATGAAGAAAACAACTTGCAATATTCAAATTTCTAAAACCAATAAAAACAACGTTAGTTCCTGATAGATTTGAAACAACAGTTTGTCCAACGTAATACAGCGACACGACTCTTGAACATGACAGCGTTCATGTTGGGAAAAAGTTTCACAAAATTTTTGTAAATCTGCTTACACGAGCCGTGAGCGCTCTATGCTGTTGCTGAGAGATATTTGATTTTCTGCACAATAACAAGTTGGTTCAGCAGAGGAACGTAGTCACGGGTGGGGGAATTCGTAGGCAGTGTCCCCAAATATTTTTGTGACCTCGCAAATTGCAAATTGCGTTGTTCCTAGAAAATTTTATTTTAAACGTTTAAAAAAATCAAAAATCTTGCTCTCCTGTAAACTTATTTTGCCACCCAAGCCTTAAAACTTACTTACGGGTCTGTTTCTGCAGCAGTAATCGGTGATTTCGCGTTAGTGTATCACTTGCAAAAGGTATTAGTTGCAACAAGTTTGAAATGACAACACATTTCCTCTTTCAGTGAAGTGCTTAACGCAAAAATGCCTACTAAGCATTAAAGGTTTCAGAAATCTAGAAAGTTTTTGAACTCAATTTGAATTTTTTAAGGCAGAGTAATTCCACCGCCTAGGAAAAAACTAACGCAAACGAAAAAAGCGAAGCACTGTGTAAGTTGGTTTACAAAAGCTTTTTGCCATGCCACGGGCTTGGTGGTTGCAGACACATGGAGGGTTTGTCAGCATTTCCAGTTTTTTCAAAACATAACGGGTTGTAGTCTGCCGTTGGCTAGTGACATGAACTCAACTGTAAACACGAAAGACATAGTTGCACAGATTATCTGTTTATCATTTTTGCGAGTCTTAAAATAACAACTACGCGGTGTAAATGTTTCAACTGCAGGATAAGAAATCAACGCAGTGATTTTTAAAAGGTGGGATAGATGTTTGCACGTTGCTTTCTATAACGTCCTAGAAATTTTAAGAGAGTAAGTAAAAATAAAGTGCACTGGTGGCTATTTGTATGCCTTGTGTTCTTCCAAAAGAATGAAAGGTTGGACGACCACTCTCATGCCTGCTTTGAAATGTATCAAAATGGTTCTGGTCCAATTTGTAAAATCTGATTGCCACTACACTTTTTTGTAAAGTGGGTCTTGTTGGCAGGGCCTATGAGAGCGGGTGCAGCAGGTACATTGTTCTGGGTCCTGACAGTTACGGAGGGGCTCGAGACTGAAAGAACATTTGAATGATTGTTACTGACAAACTCGGAACAATGTAGCAAAATTAAACCCGGTCATAAAACTGATTTTCCCTAAAGGATTGGTAAGCTAGGGTCTAGTGTGATGTATTTTATTGTGAATTGCTAGCAGTGTATTTTCCTGATATGATGCATTGATAATTACTAGCAGTAATAATTTTGTTGAACTTGAATGTCTGCTTACTTTGTCGAATTTAAGACTCACGATTACTGTCACAATCTGTCCATTCAACTGAATTTTCCTTTACGTCTTTCATTTTCAAACAAATCGCTGATAAAAACTCTTTCCAATATACCAAGAGTTTCAAACTAAGAGATACTTCAAGTGAAATTTGAATGGAAACATGTCCGTTCACCATAAAATCTAATCTAACAGCAGTAGCCCTCCAACGTTTCGAATATGTGTAAGATAACGAAAAAGTTTAAGATTAACAAGTAACTGCAGTGCAGGGCAGAAGTGCTTATGTTGCACCGCGGCTGTGTGCTATGAATGTTGCTGAAAGTTAAACCTGCACCTCAAGCAGGAACAAGCTCTAATCCAGGAGTCGGCAACTTTTCCCTAGTCTTGGATCAAACACAAATTCTGCAAGGTATGACGGGCCCCATTAATTTCCATCAATAATTACGTTTCCTTTGCTGTTTATGATGTTGTTTAAACTTAAAGTTTGTGGAATTTATGGAATTTTAATCAGATAACTCCTGATTTTCACAGTTCGTAACAAAAACCCAAAATACGACATGCACCACATTTATAGCACAGTGTGGTTTCTCGTAAATGGTTGCTCATATTCATGAAACACAAGAAGTTGCAAGAGAACAGATCCATAAAGTATAATACCACTAGGCGTGCCATACAGTTACTGCAAATTGTGAAAGGATTGTGGGCCGGATTATTTTGCTTGGCGGGCCGAATCCGGCCCGTGGGCCGTTGGTTGCTCACCGCTGCTCTAATCGAATGCGAGTTTAGGATTAGCAGACATATCCAGAAATCTGCAGATTTGGAAACTGTACAGGAGAAACTAACTACTTAGAATATTTCGACAAAATGCTTTAAAGCAGTGGTCCCCGGTCTGTGGCCCGTGTGGCTATTTATTGTGGCTCGCTGTCAAAAATAGAACCAATAATCGCTTGACAAAATATTTCGTTCTCCCGTTATTCCTGTAATAATACGTTAGCTCATTCCAAGGATACAGTTACTCACTGAGGTAGCAGCCTCATTTTACTACCTGCGTTTTATTCAACCTCGAACGATTCAATTCATTCTGAGATAACGGAATTTTTTTCGAACTTATTCCTTGATAAGATTTTACTATGAACATTCAAAGGTCATGTTTAAGAAACGGTAATATTGTCGCATTACCTAAACGCCGGTATGTTCCAACGTAATGTTTCATATGATGAATATACGAGCACTTCGTGAAGTTGATGCACATTAAATTAGCTTAAATTTTTATTTATTTCAAAATTATTTTGCAAGTCATAGCGGCATCAAGATGGGTTTTGTTCCGCCTAAAAATATTTGTTTTTGAAACCCTGCTTGTAGGGAGAACAACTCTGCATGGAAAACTTACACGCCTTATTTTACGCAAATGTTTGGCTAGCATGTTATACTTTTACCACAGTAGGTTTTTTGGTGTAGTGCTGCAACACTCTTTCCACGATTATAAACGATTTACACCAGTGGTTCTCAAACTTTTCTGCACGTTGATCCCCAATTAAAGTATACAATGTTTCAAAATATTTCTGGTCTGACTTGCAAAGACAAATTTAACGCTAAACGTTTTGCACATTCGTATTATTTGGAACAACATTTCATGAAAAACCTGCAATTCGTATTTCAACCAAATATCTTGAACACTGTGTTTCGTTTTAGCCAAAAGGTTTTCGGTTATGGTGCTGCAAAACCGATTGTGGGATTGGAAATGATTTATACATCTTGGATCAAAGAATAAGTTCACTTTACACCGAAACGCAATTAACGAACCAGAACAGTTGCAGTGTTTTTCGAAAAATATGAGGTCGAAAGTTTTGAAATGTGCCAAAATAATTCCTCTCATAACTTGCAAAAACGCAATAACGCTGTACGTTGTTATGCACATTGTGATTGTTTGAAACTAATCTTAGTAGATAACGTGCGAGAAATAACTTATGCGTGCGTTGTTTTTTAAATGTCGTGTTTTTTGCGTTAACCAAATGGTTTATAAAACGAAACAAAGAAAAATCGGGTTTTATCTTGAAAGCGTAACAAAGATTGAATACGTGGGTTTGTGAGGACAAACTTACGCAAACGAAGCGACTGCTATACGTTTAAAGCGACATTTTGTAAAACAGAATTGTGAGAAGTCTAGATAGCAGTGGTGCGGAAATTTCTTAAAGCAATGGTTCTTACTTTAGAAAAAAACGCTGTGCAGACCGGTGTCGTCAGTTCCGTTTAATTTAGAACAATTTCCAGACTTGTGGTGGCCGTTTGACAACTAAAAGGAGGTCAGTGCGATAGAGGTTGTTAATATTTTGCTTGTTTTTCTCGACAGTGGCAAATTTCAAGGAAGGTGAGCTTTTACTCGGCTTAAAGTTATCAGTTAGAATCGGTACGTTGCATGAAATTTTTGAATCGAACGATTTGATGCGCGTAGCACTTCTATGCAGCGGTTCGAAACATGATCACAATATTATAGTCTACAAATGTCGAAGAACAGCAATGGTAACCATGGTCAGGTTCTCGAACAAGAGTATGGCGACTAACAAAATTAAGCTGGTTGTGAGATATATGATTCTAGCTCTTGAATTTTAGGATGTTTGCTACTTTCGAATAAAGCAAAATTGCAAGAAACAAATGTTACCGATGACGCAAAAGAAACAATCAACAGTTTTGAATGTGTTGTTCTGCAAGTTTGACATAGTTATATTTACTTTGATTGATAATAGTGAAAACCAGATCAGTTACACTGCAAACTAAATGCGTTGAGTTATCTGTGAAGTGTTTCGCGCCTTAGATTTTAGCAATCGTAATGAGTAAGGTTTTGTTTCCTTTCATTAAAATAGGACAACGTTCAGTGCAGTTGGCTGCGCAAAAGAGCAGAGCAAGCTAGCAGATGGTCGTCTGTGTATAAATTTAGTTTTGAAACCAGAGCCCATATCGTTTTAGTTCACGAATAGTCAAAGGTATGTTCAGTTCCATATAGGGAGAATGATGCTGCAACTTGCTGTCATGAGGTTACAGGCGCCAATGGCGTAATCCTGGACGGCGTCAGTCAGTAGCCGCCAATGAAATGAAAATTTGTTAATTGGAGTAAAACCTGACAATGCCAGACACCCCTACCTTTGCGAGCTGCGTGAAAATCACAAGTTGAATAAACGCGAAAATATCAAAAAATGTTGAAAAACTCAAAAACATGAAAAATACTGAAATATTTGAAAATATTTCCAACTCAAAAATGTGAAAATAATCAAGAGCAGAAAAAATAGAAAAACATCAAAAACAATAACAGCTCAAAAAAATGAAAAACTCGAAAAAATCTGTAAATACAGAAATAATGAAAACAATGTGAAAAAATTCAAATTACGGTATCACCATAACGCAAAGCAATCACGCTCCGGTGGTGCAAATATCTTGGAAATAGCGTAACTTTGCGCTTGAACCATTCCTATCAAAATGTAGCCTATATTCCAATCTATCAAAATCAAAAGTATACTACAACTCATGAAGCCATCTCCAAAAATTAAAAGAATTTAAAAAGAATTACTTCAAAAAACTAAATTTAACCGAATTAAAAGTTGGGAACTATAGTACGACCTAAATATGCGCAAAATTTCCGCCAGTTTATTTATGCTACAACCCAAAGCATGTTCCAACCTGCTGACTTCCATTCCAATTATGCTGAATGAATACTTTGCCTAGGAAATCCAGAAACGTACATTTGTAATTTTTCGTCTCCTGTGGCTTGTATCCTTGCAACTCCTTCAGCCCAAGTTCCCTGTGCTTAACTCCATTTCTCTATGATGACGTGGTAATTCATATTAATAATCTCAAATGCAAAAAGTCTAATGGTTTATACGATGCACCAGTTTCATTTGTCAAAATAACTAAGATTTCATATCGATCAACATTGGAAATTCAAGTATTCCCAGCAGAGTTTTTCTGGAGAAGCTGAAACTAGCGAAAGTGATTGCAGTTTTCAAATAAGGTAGCAAATTAAATGCAATTACAGAACAATTTCGTTTCTATCTGATTTCAGCAAAAATTTTGAAAATATGTTATACCTCAGATTCACTGTTCTGGGAAGAGTGCACGGCGTTTCCTGTGATTGGCAGTTGTCCTGGGTGGCGATTGTCCCAGGTAGCGATTGTCCCAGATACGTTTGTCCGGTTGGCAGTTGTACGGGGTGGAGATTGTCGATTGACTTTGGTGGTAGTTGCCCTTGGTGGCAGCGGTGGAAGTTTTCCAGCGGCAGTTGCCAGGTGGCAGCTGTCTAGGTGGCTGTAGTCTTATAAGGGACACGTATGCATCTAACACTCTCCACTTGTACCAGTGTGAAACCACCGCAAGTGGGCTTAGCCTTCCTGCTCAGGGATCCCTATTTTACTATACGCCACAATAAAAGTAGGATGTAATGCTACCCATAATGTGCCTACGTTTTCCTGGGACACGTGACATCCGTTATTTCCAGACCAAACTATTTTTTACTTTCATATGTCCATTGTTAATCACTTTCATAACAAAACTGTATCTGCGCAGCGAAACGTACATACCATACCAACTTTACGCAGGGTACTACCAAAAGGGGACTTTTTAAAGGGGATTTCTTGCTTGTGAGTAGAAAACGTCATGGACGTATTAGATATGCTTTTCTTCAAATCAAGTCACGGTGTAGGAAGGCTATTCACACGTAAGATATTGTTGGTCATATCTGGCCAAATAGGTTTTGCACTTAAAATTGCAGTGAAATGCTAACTTAGTAAGGTGTCCGATCTTTGCTACACACCAGGTAACCCTGGGTAGCATAGCACCCGCATATCCTATATATAGGCTCTCAGAGGGAAAGAGGAGGAAATTCGCAGCGAACCAAAATCAAGGTCTGCAGAGCAGTCGCCGTAACAACACTTCTCCATGACTGTAAAACCTGAACCATTTACAGGCGACATTAAAAGCAACCCAAGCAGGTTCATCTCCGATGTCTTCGCAGCATTTTCAAAATCCGCTGGCAAGACAAGATCCCCGACACCGAGGTGCTAGAGAGGGCGGAACTCCCTAGCGTCATCATCACCATGCAACAGACACAGACGCACTGAGCGGATCACGTCTTTCAACTGTCAGACTCCCGTATCCCCAAGTAGCTGTTGTATGTCGAACTCAGTCGTGGTGGTAGAAAGATCAGAGGACAGCGCAAACGCTATAAAGACTCCCTCAAAGCCTACGTCAAGGGCTTCATCATCGACGTCACAACCTGGGAAAACACAGCATCTGACAGACTGCTGTTGCTTGGCGAAGTGTGATCCAGAGAGGTGCCCTCTACTCGGAGTTTCAATGTTCCAACACTGCCAAAGGAAAACGCCAGTCACAAAAAGCTGAAGCTGACAACGCTGTCAATGCGCCTCTCACCCATCGGTGTCAGATCTGTGGGACGGATTTCCACGTCCGTATCGGCGTCATACCCCACCTACGGACACATGACTCCGCTTCTATAAACGCCTAGTTGCCGTGGTCATATTCGAATGCGAATCGGCAAAAAACAGGCTCTCAGAGACATTTTTGTAAAATAAATCTAGCAGCATTCCATTTGTCTCTGAAACACAGGAAAAGTCAAGAAAGCACAGGTTTCTAATATTTTTCTAAGTATATGAAATTAAGAAAAGAATGCGTCCCTGAGTCGGGGACCGCCCATGATTCCTTAGCAGGGTTTTAAGAAAGGCATGAGTGTTGGTTTTATGTAAAGTAGCGCTTATTTCATTTGCATTCCTCCAATTTCTAATCTTTTCTAGCTCAATCTTGGTTTTGTTCCAGCCTTATTGCATCAATATCTGTAAGCAGAAAAATGATGTCATCAGCAAAGGGTAATACCTGCATTTAGTTATTGCTTGCAAATGTAGATTAGAAATAAGATCAAGCCATGTGTGGATGTCTGAAAGGAGTTACTTAGCAAGTGTGTGGGAGCTGGGTGTAAACGGGTCCCGATAGGCACGGTATAGGGGAAAGCAATTAGTTGATTGAAGGTCAAATTACAAAAATCGTGTCAGCTCTTCGCTGTTTTGTGCCAAGACCCATAGCCTCAAAGACTTAGAAAGATGGATTTAGTCAAGTCCGGGGAGTTGAACGATTCCTGTGTTTGACTTGAAATTAAGGTTTTTAAATGTACCATGAGGAGGATTTACGCTGCCCTTGCGCCTTCCTCCCAGTCAAGGACATGCCCCCAAGTCAAAGGTCCTTCGAACAAAGGACAGAGACGACATTCGACAGTAGTTTAGCAGACATTAGTGTCTGGCAATTCAGGGTTGAAATTGTGCCCCCACTAAAATTCTGCTTGAAAACACGGTATGTAGTCAGAGACGTTCGTGAGGCAGGTTAGTTTTACCCTACTGATGAAGTGTTGTTGTGATAGTAATTATGCTCAATACGAGAGGAACCGCAGATTCAGACATTTGGTTCATGTGCTTGGGTGATAAGCTAATGGTGCGAAGCTTTCATCTGACGGATCATGACTGAACGCCTCTAAGTCAGAATCCCGCCTGGAAGGCGAGGATGCACTCGTGCACCGCCGGCTACAGGCACAGCTAGACGGCCGTTGGGCTGTTGCTGGAGCCGATATCCGACCTTACGCAAGAGCGGCAAGGGCCTCTCCCTAGCTTTTTGCATCCTTCTTTTCGAAAGTCGAGGTGTTAAATCATTCGCAAACGATCTAGTTGAAGATCGGGGTGTCGTAATCACTAGAGCAGACTTCTAGTCACTTAATGTACATACTTACTCTCGCAGCTGTCTGTCATTTTGTCATAGTTATTCAACTTTTCAAGTGCTTTTGCTATTGCATGTGACAAAATCAACATTTGCGCAAATTGTACCTCAATTCCGTTTGCTGAAGTGGTGCATAACAGCAGTTTTCTGTCGCACTGAGAACTACATGATCTTCCCTTCTGTCACTCAAGCAGATCCAAGAATGTTTACTCAGTTGCAATATGCTAGATATTGCTGCATTATGCTAGGTATTGCTATCTAGCATATGAACATTATGGCCATCAACGGGGTGTTGTTGCAGTTGGCCAAAGTATGAAAGATGTTTTTTTTCCAAAAAAAGTTTTCATTCATTTCAAACGTGTTGAAAATAAACTTTTTGGGGAAAAGAAATTTTTTTATAATTTTTAGTTTGCAATTGTAGGCCAACATCCGCTTGTCAACCAGAATTAAAATCCAGATATTGTGCTCAAAGAGTCTCAAGACGAGTTTATTGGGCATCATGATGATGTCCTGACGCCAAAACGAATGAAAACAACAACAACGAAAGTGCTTACAACGTTAGATCATAACATCAACGGACGAAAAGTTTAATTAGTACAAAGGCTATACACAACGATTGAAACGTATGCAGTGAAAGGAAGATTGTGAACACGAAAGCACTAAGTAAACAGGACGTAATTGTCTGCATCTTAAAGAATGAAGTTCCTTTTCAAACATATTGTACGTTTTGCATTTTTACAATCATGTGCCCATCGTAGAATGTGATAGGGTCACCTCAAGCTTTATTCAAGATTGAAACCGAATTCGATTGAAGACTGAAATCTGGAGGATCAATCAAAATTTAGGTCGCAACACACTCGCTAGTCTGAACGTGTTATGAATTCGGGCTTTGCAAAATTGCAGATAAAAAATTTACAGTGTCCAAATATTATGAAACGGTTTGGATAGCAAGAAAGGTTTGTGAAGCGAATAAATTCTTATTACAAACGTTTGTTGGAAATGTTTTTCGTTATAAAAACTGAAATTTTTGGAGCTAATTCACTCCCATTACAAAACAAGGCAGATCATGAAGCAAAATATCTGTTGTTGCTTTTTGGAAGATTTGAAAGGATTCGTCACTCAGTTTTCTAAGCATTTAAATAGCAGTTTTGTTTGAGAAAGTCTACCACTTAACCAGACATTCTTTTTCATTTCCAGTCATGAAGAACAACATGAAAACATTTTTTCTGACAAGATATTCACATTCAAATGTGATTGGATACACTTGAAAATATTGATAAGAATCAAGCAGTTGTTTGTATTTTTGGTACGTTTAAATGATATGCACTGAAAACTAACAGGCTGTAATTTTACATGGGTCGTGCCGAATATTTATGAAATTTGAAATAATCCTGAAAACGTTTCAAAATATTCTTTCATGAAGGCAAATATTTTCATATATTTTAGGAAAAAACTAGACTTAGTTCTAAATTAACCAATTTGCATTTTTCAAAATCGTTTACAGACTTTTCAATGATCTGTTCGGAACATCGTCTTGATGACGAAACCACAAACGTGGACATTATGGATAATATTCAACATCACTTATTACAAAAAAACGGTAATAAACATATCACACTTCAAATCAAGGATGGGGAACCTATTTACTATCACAGGCTGCATAAAATTTGGAAAATCACTGGCGGGCCGCAAAATGTAATTAATTTGCTCTGCAAAATCTACCTTTGTCTTCCAAAAGAAAATACGAAAATAAAACTATGTCAAGGAGCGAGAGATACTTCACAATCTACGTGTCTGCTTGTCATGGGNTTTCGTTTTTAACGCGANATGTGTTCTCAATTGGGTAATGAAAATTCTTATGCGGGCCGTATTAAATGTTCAGGCGGGGCNCATTNAAACNGCGGACCGCACGTTCCCCACCCCTGCTTNAGATGCAAGCATGGACCACAAAGCATTACATTTGTCCTGCTGCGTTCATAATAAAAATAGCTACAAATATCACANGGGCTTCCGCAAAAAAATTTCCAGGGGAGGCAAAATCGAAACGTTGTTCATTTTATCAGGTTTCATTGTAAATTGACATTCACAAAACACATTAAAGACTGGTTTTAGACTCAATTTCCAGGGCTAGCAAATGCAGATTTTTCCCCCTGCGGATGGAAACCAGTGGAAGGAACTATGGCTTCCGTTCTTAGGTAAGTATGTAACAAGTGCTGTTAATTTGACAAGCGATTGATTTGCTCTGAAAACTCCTCAAAACACATTTACTTCGCAATGTCTACATTAATCATCTGATATTTTTTAAAAATTTTAAATGAAGTGTTACACATTTGGTTCAAATGTTGCAATTCCATAATAAAAACTCAAACAAAACAAAGGAAACGTAGCAAAGAAAATTAACTAGTAAATCATTTTGATTGTTTCCTGATTCAAAAATCGTTTTGAGGCGTTTCAAAGACCACAAAAATTCTGACAGGAATACTAATCACAAGCAGGGTTTATCCATAGCGTTTTCTAAATATCCTAATTGTGTGATTAAAAGCAAACTTTTTTATTTAGGAAGTTTGCAAACGGTCACTCAGTGAGCGGTAACCCCAAAGGCAACAAAGCTGATGCATGTGAGTTGAACAGTAAGAATGACTCCTTTGATCATGCTAGGTGCTGATGAGGTTGTTGAAGTAGATGGAGTTGTGGATGATGTAGCAACTGTGGACGAAACTGATAATAATGATGGTGCAGAACAGATGTGGAGAATATGGATAAAACTACAATTCAAGCACTTACGGAATAGTATACAATTTTTCGTTTTCACTGCTTTTTTTCGTGTCGGTCTCCTTTATCAACCAACGTCTATCAACCAACGCTTTTCATTAAACAATATTAGTTTCATCAAACAGCTTAACAAATTTTTAATTGGAAGTCCGTTTCACTTAACACTCCTTATCGTCAGTTCTTCAACCTGCAACTTACGTTTATGGGCGAAACGTTGACAATCTGAAGCTGGGGCAGAGAAATCAAACAAACTCAGCACTGAATAAGAACGCAAGTTTCGGTAAAAATAAAACTTGAAAAAATATGTCTATCCCAAATGATTAGTTCCACTGCAAAACTGAAAATATCTCGAGCGGAACGTCTAGCAACGGAGCAGCCAACGATCACGTCGTCATATCTCACATAAAGGTGATGCAATGCGTAAGATCGACGGTTTCCGGGAAGTCGGCAGCCAAACTCTGGGGAGTGTCGTTAAGATTGAAAGCTTAACTCACTAGCTATAGAGTAAAACGAGACGGTTTGAATGCTGAACGCTGTGAGAGTTAACGAAAATCTAGTTTACTGGATGTTGAAATATGCCAGACCATTCGAAAGCAGCAACGCAAAAACACTGCAAGAAGCTTTTCACACAAGCATTATTTTCCTCTTTTTTTTGTTGTTTTTCTGTTTACGTAGTTCGTCTGAACGTTGATTCGATGCATTTTGTTACTTTTCCTTTACTACATGCGAAACGTCATCAATTTATAATCGATTTAAGTTAACAGTAGGAGCAGCTGAGCAGTCGACACATGAGGTCCTCACAAACCCTTTGAGATTAAAATGTACTAGATCACATCAATTTGCTAAACCTAAAATATTTGATGTTTTTTTATTTTCATCAGGGTGCGTGTAATTCGGTCCTTTCATGTTATAAGTTTTCCTCCTGTTGCATTTATGTTATTTCGTGATTTGAGTCAAGTAAGGCTCGAACAAATCATAACCTTTGCCATGATGAAACATAAGGACCAAAAGTCAGAGCGGGAGGAGCCACATGTTTGGCTAATTAAACCCGCCTTAATTTTCTGCAGTTGAGTTTTTACTGTGCACAACGATTAGCGACTACGTTTAATAAATCTGCTGTTCGGTTTTTCCCTCGGTCTAGCTTGCAAGTGTGTATTGGTTGCATCTCCAGACTGCTGCTAATATTTGCAGGGTTGTGCTTTGCTGACTGGTAATTGCCTTCCAATGTCGGTTAACCGACAGTGAATTTCATTCAATCAATTTAGCTGCGGTTGTAGAATTCGTATATGTTTCTGTTGTTTCACAGTAGTTACCACGTTGGACTATCAACCCTATTAACGTTTGCTTGATTTGTGGCAACGAGTGTTTGCACTGACCATCTTCCGTTTTCTTAAGCATTTTTCGGCAAGGAATACGAGGCTGCAGATCTATTGATGCACAAAAGTTGTAAGATGTCACAATAGGCGAAACGTTTTGAACACGCATTGGAAACTCTGTGTCTGATAGACCCCCACAACTCATAAAAGAACAAGGCTTATTTACAGGGAATACTACCGCAAATTATTCGACCAGGCCCCTGTGCCTAAATCCTAATGCAGTCCTTATTGGTAAGTCAAACAACTGATGCGCCATGGCCTTGCACATTCCATCTAAATAAATGTTTCGGGACGTTATGCAGTTGTATAACTGATTACTTCATTTGCGCAGCAACTTTTTGGGAACAGCGGGTTCCGTGAGACCTTGCAGTGGGCACATTTGTGATAGAGAGTCTCTATCTACTGACTGAAGAGGCATGCAGCAGTCGCCACATCTCGAAAGAATATATGTACTGAGCTATCAACTTTCTTGAACTATCAGTGATAGACGTTATGCATGAACATTTGCCTACTGTTCTCTAATTTGTTTTGTAATAGCTAATCAAGGGCCTTTTTGTATGAAATTAAAAATCAAGTTAGACCAGAAAGTCTTTTCGTTTTCATCGGAAAGTTCGGACATTGCTTATGAAATACTACAGATGAACATTTGCTGTGAAAAAAGCATCACAAGAGCACTGTTTATAAGCATAAAAAGAATGAGGTGGATTCTGAAAAAAATATGTTAATGTAGTAGAAGCATGAATCGATGCCAACAGAACCGCGTTTCAACAAACTACATTTTACGCTGCTATTAGTAACTCACAGCGTATATAGGTCTCAGGTTTGCAAAAAGGTCCATGATAGTTGGACAGGAACTACTTGAACATGTGGACAAAAGATTGACCTTACATCTCGATGCCTTGTCAAAACCTGACTTGCAATATCAGACACAAAGGTGTATAGCAAATATAAACAAAAAATAGTTGGGTTTAGGTTGATAAAAGAAAGTGTTCTTTTGGATGTAATCGCGCTTTCAAAATGTTTGCCCAGAGAATAAAAGCATTGTTTTTCAAATGACGCGGAGCAAATCAACACAGTGATAAATTCCGCACGCATAGACAAACGATGATGAAAATGATTTGACGATGTTTTTCATCGTAACGTACAGTGCGGATCTACCAGTTCAGTTTCTTGCACACCCTGTTCCTGTACACCAGGAGCCTCTAAACCAGCGGTTCTTAACCTTTTCGGTCTAGTTTCCACTAAGGCCAATCACCAAGTTCGAATTTCCCACCTGATATTTTTAGTGACGATGTTTTACGGAAAGCTATTTAGCCAATACTCATAGTAGCTATTAGCTCGGTGGTATATAGGTTTCGCAAAATAGATATAACAATTAAAAGAATCTACTCATGGATTTCGCTCAAGGATTTCAGTCGTTTACATCACATCAATCAAACAGAAAAATAAAGTGCTCATTTTTAAATTTTAATGTGATTTTTGCGATTGCTTTCACTTCACTAACATCTCGCTACGAGGATTAATGGTAAAAATATTGATTGTGTTATTAGAAGGGGAAACTTGTTTCAACATGTTGCAAGCTCTGTCGTCCAAAACTATTTTAGCACGATTCCGGAAGCATGGTTGCACTAGTTCTGCAAAGTCTCATGACT
>JGI24158J21664_10002011_pt1 | contig 24016 bp, 10 predicted proteins | sample Ectturendosymbi3_FD_21664 | JGI IMG/M metagenome (IMG submission 21664) | reverse complement strand
GGATAGTGCATTTGGTGTGTTTGCGTGGATTATTTAGAGCTCAGATTGTAGGCTTGAACTGCAGTGTAAGTAGAGTAAATCTGTGCCAGCAGATAGGCAAGGTGGGTTTCGTAAAAATTTGACTTCATTGGTGAATGGTACATTTAACATTTGCAGCGACAGAGAAAGTCATTTCTACAGGAAAATATTAGAAAAGGTGTTGCTTTTATTTTGACAAATTAGAGGCTAGGGCCCTTGGTTTGATAACCTGACAAAGGTCAAACGATAGGTTAGAAAGGACAAGTGATATTTAGTTATGACAAACGATATGTAGTTATCATTGTTCTTAAGACTTTTATTAGAAGAAACTTTAGCAGAAACAGTTGCACAACTTGGCAATCGCTGTGCTGAAATCAAGTTTTCAGTGGGATTACCGTCGAACTTAAGACGTTGTAGTAACTTCAGAGCATTCAAAAAGTGGATTTCTTACGTGGCAGGGTTTGGTAATACAGTTTTCGAAATACTGCATGCGTCTTGTGCTACAAATATAAAGAATTATTGTAAACTATGCACAAATATAAATAATTTTTTTAAACTATGCACACGTAATTGGATGAATCCCAGCCCAACAGCTAGACCAAGTTTGCAGATCACGATGGAAGCTCAGACGCAACACATCTCAACCAGAGCCGCTTTACAGACCGCAGCATCCGATATGTTGACATTGCTCAGCGATTTTTGCGATAACTTACGAACCGCTAACGTTACGTTCACCATCACCCGCAAGTATTGCAATTAAGGTATTATTGCCACCCATCTTTTGAGGTATCAGCGTTGAATTCGTGATGTCATTTAGGACGTCAAACCTGGGAAAAAACTGAAAAGCGGCGAAGCCAAAACAAGTAAGTGGTACGTTAAAAAACGTGTGGAAAAATATACAAACACGTTAGAAAAATTCATTCTGCATGAAAAATGTCGGCCAAGACCCAAAGATTGTAAAAAAATTACAAAAGAATTGTGTAAATTTTTAGGGGGATTCAGACAGAAATTTGTTGATTTTTTAGTTTTTTTTGCAATTTTCCCGAATAAAATTCATATCTCCTGTTCCGAATACAAAAAAACTGAAACTTGTAGAATATGTTCATATTCACGTCCTACAATAGCCTACTAAATTTCAAACAGAATAAATAAGAAGAAAAAAAGTTATGACAATTTGAAATCAAAAAATTCCTGAAAAGTTGACGAAAATTTGAAGAAACCTTAACGTAAAATTAACGAAAAATTGTCAAAAATTTTTGACACTGTTTTATTCTGGTTTTATTTTTTGCCTTCTTTACAATGGTCCACTCCAAAATCCGGTATCGGAAACGGTTTTGGCGAAAACAGAAAACAATTGCTTTTTTGACTTGTTTTTTTTCCCAACCTAGCTTTTTTACCCCAACTTTTTTTGCCCACCAAAAATTGAGAAGTGATTTTTGTTGGTATTGTTGGCTAGGTATAGTCGTTGCAAGCAGTCGAAGCCAAAAAAACGCTTCGAAAAAACAGAAACTTATGCGTGAACATTTTTATGAAAATTATCAAAAACTTGCTCAAAATGGACAAAAAAACAAACAATAAATATATTCTCAAAAATTTCAAATGCAAATATACTTTTCTGTTGGACTCATTTGAAAGATTTTGCGAAAACCTTTCCTGCTGACGCGCCTTCAGTGGTTCGTGAGTTATCGCCGAAAAACCGCGGAGCAAGACGATATATCGTCTTCTTCAGTACACAAAGGGTTTGCCTATTTGACAAATTTTATCTAAATGGGTCCGTATCCATACCTCACGAGAACCCCACGACAGAGGGAAGGTTAGAAGCCTTTTACATATTCTAAGAGAAATAAACCACTATTGATTCGTGAAGTGATCAAAGGATTTTTCTTTCCATTATTGAAATTAGATTTTTACTGTAAATTTATTATTATAGCCTACTACAGGGGTCACCAACCTTTATGTAACTGAGGGCTACTTCTTGGGTACCAATTAACGCTAAGGGCTACTAGTTTGATGCACACTTCTGAAATAAAAATTTAGTTCAACTTACCTTTAATTATGTTCTCATTAATGATGTTAATCTACGTGACGATACTCATCATCTTAATACTATTTTCAACACAGACCCGCGGGCGACCAACGTGGTCCTTGCGGGCGACATGGTGCCAGCGGGCACTTTGTTGGTGATCCCTGGCTTACTACATGCAATATATACATATTTGTTTTGTTAAAGATGGGATACTACACGAAATATAAATATACATAAATGTTTATCGGTAGAATAGGTATCCCACATCACTGCTCTAACTGGGCCCCAAAATAATACACTTTTTGTGCTTTTTGGTTGATCCCCTAGCCTAGAGGGAGTAACCGATTGAAGCAAAATGGTTCCTCTTACCGCAGACTGAAAAACATCACGGAAGAAAATTTGAGGAAATAAGCCGGAATCATAGATGCATATGTAAAGAAAGTAGAAAAAATAGAAAGAACAAATGATGAGAAAGGTGGTGAATGGGCAGAAAAAGTAAGACCATAATCGAGACTGAAAAACAAGACCCATTCAGTTTATTCGTGATTGCATCTGATGTTCACGATCTTTCACAACTCATTACATCTTCACTGAGCACAAAACATGATCTTCTTTTATTTAAAATTTTTGTGAGCAAATTGGAGATGTGGAAAATGAGGCACTTTCGCGGTAGGCCGCGGGCGACACTCAATCTACAGTAGCTTTACGCCACTGAGCACAATTCATCGATTGTGGAGTCGTGTAAACGAGACCAGATCAAGTCCACACGCCTTGTTTGCCCTTTTTGCTTCCACAGAAGTAGGCTGGATAGTAAGCAGAGCTTCACAGAGAGTTTGAAGATTGGCAGCCCGTTAGAAAAAGAGTATACAGTAACACATTAGTAACGTTACTTTTTTGTTCGGTTGACCGACAGAAAGATATCTGAATATCGGATAGCAAAAATACTCTCGGTTAATAGGTTAACCGTTATCAGGATTAAAGCAACCCTGATCTGAAGCTCTATTAATGCATCTTTATCTTCAACTGAAAACGGTTGCAACCTTTTTTAGACCGCACAACGGTCCGCAAGGGCAAACTAGTGCCTATGACTTTGTCCAGTAATAACTTGCCGACTGATAGAGCTAGAGAGATGTTCAAATCCTCTATGGATACGGGAAGTCTTCCAGTTTCGATTAAAAAATTGGGACGTTTTGGTTTTGAATTTTTTGTGGGTGACATCACAATGGGTATAGGTTTATGCATTTTTGGCGGAGGATTCCGGGCGTTAACCCAACGAGACAATTTTTGGTTAAAATTTTTGTTGGAAACTTGGCTATAATCTGAGCGTTTAGAGCACTTGATCGGTTTTCTGTCGTTTCTGGTGTCAAAATTATGGCTAAACACCAAATGTTTGGTAAAAACTAAAATCCCACAAAAGATATACTTGGATATTTCGGCCAAATTCCATAACTCGTCAGCAGAATGAGCTAGAGAGCTGTTCAAACCATCAACTGACTCGGAAAGTCTTTTAGTTTCGACCAAAAAATAGGGAAGTTTGGGATTTGAGTTTTTTGTGGGTGACATCATGTTAGAGGTGTGTTTAGGCTTTTTTTGCTTATGTCATCAGACCTTGGGCCCCATCCCCAAGAGGTAAGTTTTTCATTTTTTAAAAAAAGGAAAACTAGGCAAAAATCCCCATCTTTGGAGCCTTTGATTGGCTTTCTAGCGTTTGTGGTTAACAAGTCATGACGTAAAAACAACAAAATAATCAAACAAAATATTGATTAATTCTCTAGGGATTTATTATATCTTACTCACACATCCAACTATTGGTTTGCACTAATTTCAAAAAAACAATTTTCTTGGCAGCAGTAAGGATGCTGATAATAGTGCTGACAATTCTATTCTCAAAATTAGCTTACCAAGATGACCAAAATAACATGTTATTTCATGTTTTGTTCAAATGTTGTACTCACTCAATAATGTAGGGATTGCGTCGGGAGATGTGACTGTTTAAATTGTATTGCTTTTCGGCGCCCATATTGAATGGTGAGTTAATTATTTGCAATCTTTCCAGGGGTATTTCGTAAATCGTGACCTGCGTTGCTTCTGACACAAACAAGCTATTTCCTGCAAAAATATAAATAAAGTGAAAAACTTGGCATATTGCGAAGGGTTTTGGAGCAAGGCAGAAAATTTATGGTTCAGTAAGGATTTCATTAAGTAATATAATTGCTTCAGCATAGACTGGAGGCACTTAATTTTTTACTTTCGAACCACGTTTGATTTCTATGCTGAATCCAGCTTATCTGTAAGTTAGGAGACCGCAATCAAATGCTTCAAGAAGCTGCCCAGAAACGACCGCTGTCAAATTTTAATGTTAATGTTTCGAAATGGTAAACTAAACCAGAGGTTCGTAACTTGTTCTTAACTTGGGATCCGTAAATCAAAATCCAATCAAGAAAATTCGCTAGTTTTTATCGCCTCGTTTGGGCCATTATTCAACTTAATAGTCGCACCAAAACTAGCTTGACGTATTCATGTTGCAAGACAAATGATTTTTTTATTTGATTTTGGTGACGTCAATTGGCGGCAGGTTGAAGCCTGAAATTTGCTTCTTGCTGGGGTAGTTAAGATGCACTCTAAACAGCAACAAAACCTGATTTTGTAATAATCGAAAATACGTTGACCAAACAAAAGGGTCCGCAGCAGTTTTGTAGGTGCAGTGAAAGGGGTCCGCAGCGACAAAAATTTTCAGAACTATATTGCTCTAAACGAAAAACAATCTACCTCAGGGGATGTGGCACTTTTCACAAAAGTTATCTGATGTGACCTAAATCAAATTGGCAATTGCCTTTTAGATTCTCATATAAAAATTTTGTGACTGCCGTGACATTACCACCGTACAACCGTTGAAACGCAAAAACGACTTGTGTCACGAAAATTATGATTTTGCAAGAGGAATTTTATTATGTCTGAGCACATGTAACTTGGACCAAAGACACAACAGAATTTCGTCGAACATCGTACGTGCGTAATCAATGGTAATCGCATGTGGCCACTGAAGCTTATCAAAAACAATTTCCGGGTTGTATCCGTCGGTTCTCATTCTCCACACCTGTCCTTTTCTTTGTTTGCCTCTAGTATCCGTCCAGTAGAGAAAACTGAAAGTTTACAGTCAAGTTACGAACATCATAAGAAAACAAACATCTTAACCACGAAGCACCAAGCAGCCTTCAGTTGACAAGTTTGCCATTAATGTTTAAATGTTTGCTGTGTCTATCAGAAAAGGTATCGGTGTGAATTTTCTGTTCCATGTAATTAGCGAAGTAAAGCAACAGTATCAGTCACTGCATAACTGACACCACCAAAATTCAACGTGATATACTGTACAGGTTTTGGCTTCAATACTCTATTTGGACTTATGACTGTGCTAGGTCAGGTACCGTTCATACTACATTTTGAATATCAAGATGAAGGAAAGATTTCCGGGAAGCATTTTGACATCCAAAATAGCTCACGCATTTAACGTCCACTGCGGCAAAAACGCTGGATTTTCCGAAAACAAAGATGCAAATTACCTGTTCTTGCTATCGAGCGCCAGCATTTTTATCGCTGTTGATTTGAGTTGATCTTTTGGAGGAGCTCTTAAAGGTTTGATGTATGTCCCACTGCTTGTCATGATATAGATCGTTTGAGTGTCTTCATCGCTAAAGTATACGTTGCCGTCTCGAGGGTCAACAACAATGGAGTTCGCTGAACGAAGCAAGAAATATTACACTTGAAAACAAAAAAAAAATATTCCAAAACCTTGTTAAAAAATTTATCCATACACGGATTCGATTTTTAAGCAAGACTAAGCTAAAGGCTTTTGGTTTAAGTTCTTATAACTACGGTGAAATTAGTTTCTCTAGGGCTGATGTAATACTAATCTAGCATGAAAAGGTTTTCATCAAGTTCCAAAGGTGTTCTGAGAAAAACAGTTGCAGACTGTTTTTTAAGGTTTGACCTTTTTGACTGCAAAGATATTTTGAGAGACCGCAACCGTTGCATCTGAATACCGGGATAGTCGTTAAGCAAGGTTTTTCTACTGTATTCTGAGATACCATTGAAAAATTTTGAGAGAACGTTTCTATTTCTGAAAATACCTAAGTAAAACATTAGCAAGCAAAACCTGAGCACATTTTATGATTGCCTTTTCAAACGTTCTCACCGCGCTTTCCGTTTACCAGGCTAAATGTCCGACTTCCATCTAGCAGTGCCTTCTTGACATGAGTGACTCTTTTGTCCGACTACAGAACAGCTCGAGATATCACATCCACAGCAATAGTTGTAATTTGCTTGGAATTACCTTTTTCAAAACACTATGAATGACTGCTTCTCTTTAAAAAACATTTATTTGAGCAATGTAAATGAAATACCAGCAGCCAATGATCGCGGTGCTTTGCAAAGATGTTTCACAAAAATTGTTAACAATCACAAAGTCTAAGCTGTTCTTTCTAGTCGAACGTCGTGACTGAAGCCTGAAAACTGCTGCGTGAAATAATATAGCCCAGACAGGTTTGGTTGGCCGTTAAAGGTGAAGAAACGCTTCAAGTCTTCCTTGTCTGACATTACTTGTGCATAAATATCTAATGAGAACAAATATCTATCGCGACATTAATTTTCAGAAAACGAAAGCACAGCAAGAAACCGCCACTCACGCAAAGGTATGATGCTGTAATTAGCCTTTTCTCCCTCCCTCTGGAAGAGGTTCATTTGAAAGACTTTCTCTTGGCCAGCGTCACCAATTAAAAGAAAGTTGTCTTGAATGGTATCTTCGTTCAAATTTATGTCAAAAAGTTACGCTATGAAAGCCTATTTCTCAAATTCGCTAAGTAAAATTACCTATTTATTGCAATGAAAACTATGATCATCCCAGGAATACTCAATTTTGAATGAGTTCTTCTTTAACTTACACCCTCATTCAAATTAATTGAAACGAAGGGTTGTCGATAGAAAATCCTGTTCCCTCTAGTTTCAGGCCATTATGATGTAGAGCAGTGGTTCTCAACAGGGGAGGAATTCCTTCCCAGGAAGAAATTTAATGAGTTTAGGGGAGGAAATTTTGCTTTATAGTTAAGTTATCTATTCATTGTAAGTGCTGCAATTCTTTTTTAAGTTGACACTGGCTTTTTCAGCTAGTTGTATTAGTTTATATTTGTAAGTTAGTTCGTGGACTACCACACGTTTTTGTTCACAAACTTTACTGCTATTATTTGACAACAAAAAATTTTTGTTCCACGTCGTCACTAAAGACCCTTTTTCCAATTTTGGTTGATACTAGCCTACGAACCCGAACAGGGGAAGAAGGAAAGTTCCATAGAGGAGGAACAAAAACGTCCAAAATCAGCAAGGGAGGAATACATCAGAAATGGCTGGGAATCTAAACCGGATGTTACAAGCAAAACCGGACGTTATATCATAAATATTTTTGATATTGTTTGAATTTCATTTCTTCTCCACACTGTTTTTGGCAAGCCATTTTCAAATTTTTCCATTTAAAGTAAAACTTTGCGTTACATGAAGTTGGTACAAATCAACCTTTTGTTAAATCACAAGAAAACACAACTTTAACTTACTTGTCACGCATGTGGTGTCGCCAACTTTGGTGTAACCTACAGAGCAGGCGCATTCTCGCTTTGTGCCTACCCTTGGCAAGCAAATGTGAAAACACGGTTTACTGGCTTGGCAAGAACCTTCACTTGCAACTGCAAAAAGTAAAACACTTCTTACCGCCTCTGACGCTTTTTGTAATAGTAGATGTGCTGCAGGTCAACATTATTGCATGGTAAAACTTTTTGACAAAAGGAGAAAGAAATTCACACTTTGCGTAGGATCCATATTGGTATGAATTCATTATTTTTCTACAAAACTACTTTCATCTCAATCCTATAACTCACCGTTGTCAAATGATCTTTGCTCGTTTTTGCTGAAAATTGAGATACCTCTTGGTTTCCCTTGCACCTTATACCGAGAAACACTGGGAAGTCTTTTATTGATTATCCAAACCGAAAAATATTTTTTCTTCTGGGTAGTATACCGAGCATGTACATCAGTTACGTACAGGTAGTCCTGCGATAAAGCGTTTTCTCTAGCAGTGAAAGGTTCAACATTTTTAGGTAAACTCGCAATTTCTACAGTGAAATATAATCTGCTTCTACAATAGCTATATGTCTAGAAATGACTTTAGATCGCAAATGACTTAGTTTACCATTTCCAAGGAGAGCATTGTCCCCGCGGTGTAGATAATGACCATTGTCAACATCTGAAATAACCGATTCAGAGTGGTTTGCTGCGTAATTACCTAAACCTATTTAATATAAGAAAATAGCAGATTTCCAATGGAACAATTTGGAAGAAAGATTTCTATGCTCCACACTTACAAGATACGCAGCTACTCCCCAAAAGATAGCTGCACCTCTGTAATGATGTTGTGTTTTATTTGTTCCATCTAGTCTGCTGCTAATAATCTTTCCTCCAAAGCCTGTGAAGTCAGTCCAGTACAACCTCAGAAAAATGATACAAAGGTTAAAACGTTTGTCGACAAAAGAATTGGAAACTTTATCGACATCGATCTCAAGTAAAGATTATTTGCATGTTATATTAAGCTCCCTTGGTTTCTTGGTTCGAAAAACACTTCCAAAACTCCTGCGTAACCATTTACAAGCAGAGGAAACTTTTACTCTCTTGTACAGTAGGTGCATGCGTTTTCCGAAATAAACATCAGTGCACCTGGAAGAAGTGATCATGCACACAAGACAGGTATTGTGAGCAAAGTCAAAAATTTGGGTTCATTTACAAAAGTATTTGTTGCAGCAGCATTGCGCAAATTGTGAAACTTGTTTTTCCTGATCACAGGTAGAGTTTTCCGATTAGAAACTGTCACGCAAAACCTATGTACAAGCGAGTTATCCAGATTTGGCATAATCCAAAGGATTTCATTTTTACCTGTTGTCGGTATAGTCAATTGTGAGACCCGTAACGTCGAAAACCTTCGGGAATTGAAAAAGTGTTGTTGCGTTGTGCCCGGCCAAATCCGTCGTGACAATTTTCGATCCATAAGTTTTGTAAACCGAGAAAAACAGCTTTCTGATGACAAGAAAACGTGTTAACAAAGAAAACAACAAGGCATGCCTTCAATAAACAACGTTAGCGTTCCTTAATGATTTAATTGAAAATGTGTGTTTATATGTTTACCTTTGTGTTGCGTGGAGTGCAATAGCTTAGGGAGTGTATCCATTTGTTCGATACACTGGAGTGTAGAAACGAAACGATTTGTCTGAGACCATGATCCACTGGAACTCTCAGTCTGTCCAGTAGAGGTTGCTTGTTACCAAGTCGTACGCCATGTTTTGAATGCCACGAGCCATACCCTCGAATTTCTTTTCTGATGACTTTAGCTGAGGGTAAAACATCCCGATGTATTCCGACCTGCATGGGGAACCATTAAGTCATGACGCCACGCGGTTTTTCGCCATTTTTTACATAGTTGAATACATTAGTTTAAAAATTACATCAAATGATTCTCTTGCAAGTTAACGCCAACGGTTCTCCAAACATCGTTATTGTTTTACGTCAGATAAATAAATAAAGAAGGTGTCTTTTTTCAAGGATTTTAGCAAAAAATTAAATTTGAAACGCGAGCAAACTCGCTTTGCAAACAAAGGATCTCGTTAACCACTACTTTATGAAATAATCGAAAATTTTCATTGCAAAACTTCTTCACCATCATGCTTAACTGTGTCTCTTACTTGCGATCAGTGTAAAAGATGCGCTTGCCGCTGTAATCTGCAGCAACTGCCCAGTATTCCGTTCTGCTGTAATTTGAGGTAACCAGCGCATTCAGGTCAAGATTTCCCTTGTGATCGGTCATATTTTTCACTATCTCTGGATCGGCATGTATTGACACAATATGTGATCCTCGTTGCGGGTTGCGATTGGTCCAAACAACAAGGGAATCATCCTCTGCAGAACGTCGTGTTGTTAAGACATAAGTAGTTATATGCAATACAGCATCATAAGCTTTACATGCGCTTCATAATTTTGAGTGATTCCAGATTGTTGCATTGCAAAACTTCAATAACATAAATCTGACCCTCACGCAGTGACGTAGCAATGCGAGCCCTGAGGGCTCCGGACCCCGGGCGGCACCTTCTGTGGCGCGACAAATTATTGATTAAAAAGTAGTTTTTGAAGTTAGGTTTAACTTTTCTCAGTTTTTGTCCTTAGAAGACCTAGACTGGTAACCTGGCAAACGAGGAAATGTGGTTGTTGAGCGAACAAATTGATAAAATATTTTCTCAAATGTCTGGTTCAAATCCAGTGTGCTGAAGTGTCACTGTGTTTGTCTTGAGTACAGGACTTTTCACATATTTACCTGGAGGACAATTGTCCCCCAGTCCCTACACCTTCCTTCCCACTCAAAGCCATTTCCCCCCACCAAAGTAAAAACCTTTAAACAAAAGACAGTGATAACATTGGAATACAGACTAGCAAACGTTTCTGGTCCAGACTAGCAAAACGTTTCCGGTAATTGGAGGGTTATATTGCTCCATCCACACTCAAAATCCGATAAAAAAGATCTTGCATGAAATCACGGTTAAACTCTTTTTCCTGTTATTCGATATTTAGAAACGCCCCAACGGCACATTATCATCACAACACCTAACACTCATCCGCATTGGCGACGAATATTTCTTGTCATGTCTCATACTATTTTTTAATGTTCAAAGTGATATTTTCAATAAACAAATGCCACAAGCTGTAGCCTAGTCATTAAGACGACTTACCAATATTATATATTATTGCGGGTGAAGTGAAGAACTCTGGAAAAGTAACGTTGCTCAGTTTCAATAGAACTGATGTTTTTGTGTATGACGTAATGGTATGGAAAAGTAACGTTCTTGAAACGAGATAGTGCAGTTGGTGTGTTTGCGTGGGTAATTTAAAGTCAGATTGTAGGCTTGAACTGCAGCTAGAGTGAATCAGTGCCAGACGAAAGGCAATGTGAATTTCGTAGAAGGTTTTAATCTTTTGTTCAATGGTACACGGAACATTTTCAATCAAAGAAAAGTCATTTCAAGAAGAAAATCTTACGAAAGCTGTTACTCTCATTTTGATAAATTAGACGCAACGAACCCTAGTCTGAAAACCTAACGCAAGGGCAAACGATATGTTTAGCTATGATTGTGGTGAAGGCTTTCATTGAAAGGGATTTTCAAGGAAGGCTTTCATTGAAAGGGTTAGCCGAAATATTTGAACAACTTGGTAATGGCTGTGCTGAATAAAGTTGTTCAGTGCGATTACCTTTCTATAAAAACGTTGCAATCTCTGCTTAGCAATAAAAAGGCGGTTGTCATACGCGGTATGGCTTGGTAATACAGTTTTCGATATAGTACAGGCTCGATGGCAGCTTGTTTACTATCCGCCGTTTGTAAGCAATAACGAAAGTAACAAACGACACCATCTTCGATCTACAATACGCAGACGACTCTGCCCTGCCCAGCCACACACCAGACGGCCTGCAGCGCCAGCTAGATGCCATCTCTTCTGCATACTCTCGCGCAGGACTGGTCGTTAACTCCAAAAAGACGGAAGTCCTTTACCTCCCCTCAAGAACCTTCACTTGCAACTGCAACTTTATTGTATGTTGGGGCAGATTCGTCGGAGGCTGTCCAAGCGAGTTTTTACGAGCCGTGACCTTCCTCACGCACCAAGACGGCCATTTACAACGCTATCTGTGTCTCGACACTGCTTTATGCATGTGAGGGATGGACACCGTACCGTCGTCACATCAGAGCCCTCGAGGCCTTTCACATTCGGTGTCTTCAAACTATCGTGCACGTGCACTGGTGGGACAAAATACCTCATGTTGAGATTCGCCCCAGAGTAGGCACAACATCCCTCGAGACGACACTACTCAGAAGGCAATTGAGGTGGCTTGGCCATGTGACAAGGATACCTGGAAACAGACTTCCCGCCGCCTACTTTATAGTGAACTCTCCTGCGGCCGATGTTCGGTGGGGGGCCAAAAGAAGCGTTTTAAGGACCACATTAAGTCGTCCTTAAGCAAATGCGGGATCCCTTCCGACAGACTTGAGGAATTGGCCGGGGATCGAAAGAATGGCGTGCAGTTTGCGACAAGGTGCTGGCAACATTTGAACAGCAACATTTTGATGTGGCAGTAGCAAAGCATGCGCGCAGACACTAACAGCGCAACCAACCACCTCCAACGACAACGCGGTAGGGATCCGCCTGTACAGTATGTGGCCGTGTTTGCGCCTCAGGCTTTGGACTAAGGAGCCACATGCGCCGACACAAGGACACGCGTTGAGCAGCGTCGTCGTCGAACCAACGGACAACCAAGAGAGATGACTTGGTAATACAGTTTTCGATATAGACTTCTGTTGGAAAAGTCGACGGCGCAGCGGTAGGGCATGGAGGGCAGCAAACGAGTTGAGGGCAATTGAAACTTATAAAAAGCAAAAAATCGTTACAACTTTTGCTTGTTTCTGTTCAGCAACAATGTTGACCTAAAAATAATAGGAAAATATATAGAAAACCAATCTGAACTTTCTGGGTGAGCGAATAGCTGCAATGAATTTGTTTCAAGTCGATATTTAATTAACCAAAAAAATATCTACGATATTGTTATGGAAAGGCACTTCTGCCTCCGTTGCTCCCAGGCCCGTAACCAGGTTGGAACACCAGGAGGGGCGAAGAGCTTTCTGGGAGGGGCCCAAAATTTTTGAACTATGTTCAATTGTTTTAAACAAGCGCTTCTCAACCGGTGGGCCGCGAAATGTTCCGAGATAACTTAAATATTTTTTGAAAAAAGTTATTGCTTGATACAAACTGCATTTTTGTAGAAAAAGTTAAGAATTACGAAAGCCAAAAATGTATTATTGTCGCAATGCATCGAAGGAATGCTTCTATTTTTATCCCTGGATTGCTATTGTGTGTTCCACAAACCCAAGGCAAGTGCGGCGACCACGTGTTACATACGTAAGGACGCGTCGGAGCGCTTTCCACGCTTCAGTAGCTTCATTTTTTGTGCGACTTGCTGATAGGTGCGCCTGCGGTCGCACTCGCTCTTTTAGATTTTGCAGTGTAGAGGAAAGGTTGTGATTTGGGGTCACAACCAGCCCGTGATCTTGTGGTAAGTGCGTCAGCTTCGGTGCTGGGAGGTCGAGCGCAGGCGCATCTATCAGCAAGTCGCACTTCGACTCTTGGCCGGGTCTTACCAAGACCTTGTAAATTGGTACCGTAGCCTTCTGACAAGGCGCACGATGTGCGGAAGAGCTGCAGGGAACACACCCCGACCACGAAAACAAACCGAGTTAAATGAAACCCGAAATTGTACAAACTCAGTCGTAGCGCTGCAAGACTGTTATAAAACACCAACAACAAACCACCATATCAAAAAAAAAAAGATTTTGGATCACGCGTACCCGACGATATAGTTAGTATGAGGATTGTTTCATCTCAATAATTACGCCTAGTCATGAGTTCTGAAACAAATTCTTCGTGAAGTGGGCCCAAAATCAAAGTCTCGACGAAAAGTGGGCCGCAACATCAAAAAGGTTGAGAAGCACTGTTTTAAACGATGTCCAACACATTTTTCCAGGGGAGGAACATTTTTTCTAGGGTGGACTTTATTACACTCAAATCAGATGCGATCGTATAAAGCAGGCAGCATGAATACAACGGCAGCGATTAAGAAACGGTGCGCATCTGTCGGCAAGTAAGTAGAAATGACTACGTTCAGAACAACCGGTCACAGATGCGGTAGCAATCAGGCGAGATTGCTCAAGGGCCCAAGCGCAATTTACAAGCGAAGCAAGGTAACATATCACCACAAGGGTTCATAATGAAGATGAAAAACGTGACCCATTTCTGTTTGTGAGTGTTTGATTCCGGTGCTCAAGATGCTTTATTATTCTTTATATCTTATTAAGCACGAATTCTTTTTCATTTCAAATCGTTGTAAACCAAATATGAGTGGTGGAAAGGGCGGCACTTTTGTAGTCGGCCCAGGATGTGGCCTCGCTACACCACTTCCTTCACATAACATTTTTTTTCAACGAGACCAATGCTTTTCATTCATAGATCTATTGAAGCATTGTTGAACAGTTACACGCAGAGCCGGATTGACAATGTAGTGGAAAATGTAGCAATTGCTACGGACTCTGCGCTTTTGGGGGTCCCGTGGTCGTTTGTGTCAAGTTAGTTCTTTATTATATGCAGGGGTGGACATCATACTGTATTTTAGGTGCCCGAGGCAAACACTCAGAAAGAGGGATCTATATTTTACACATGCTATTCAAAAATTGTATTCGCTGAAACCACGTTTAATTTTTAATTTTATTTGGGAATTTGCTTCTGCGTAAAAGTCAATTTAACATTGTAAATTGTTTGAAGTCATTTGATTTTAAATTGCTCTTTCTCTATACAGTAAAGTTGTTGAGGAACCTGAGGGGCTGTTCTGTCACTTTGCACATAATTTTTGTTTTATATTGACAAACAATATAAAACAAAAATTATGTGCAAGTGACAGAACAGCCCCTCTAGTGACAGAACAGCATAAGACTTGCTACAGAGCTTATGAAATGTGATTCCAAAGTGATTAAACTTTAACAAAACAATACAAAAGCTAAGAGCGAAACTCTCAAATGGGAGGCCCGAGGCGACTGCCTCGTTCGCCTTCCCTAACATTCACTACTGATTACATATGCATAGAATTTTTTCAGTCCAAGAAGTCACTATTTTACCGAATTTGCCTTGAGCAATTAAGCAAAAGTTTTCAATTGAATGCTTTCACATTAGACTACTGTGAATTGAAAATTAAAGTATCAACGAGGTAAAATTGCAGCAATTTCCAGATATTGCTTGATTGTATTATTATCATTGGCATTGAAAAAATATTATTACATCGCTGTTAAATCCTGTTGTTAGTTACCATTTTGGTACTTTCAAATGATTTGGCAAGTGGCGCCAAACCTGAGATTTTGCACCAGATTTGGGTTTTCAATGCCTTTCTGTTTTTTTTATTCTGAAGATCTGAGGCTTTTAGGATTTAACAGCGTAGCGGTGATTTAGGATATGGTATGCTTTATTATACTTCTTGTTTCTAGTCTCATCTTTATTTATATTCTTTCATCCAAGTATCCTAGTCTTCAGTATAACTGGACGAACAAGCAACCGGCGCTATATTAGCTGTAAATATCAGCTAGTTGCATTGAGTTCAAGCAATGGCGTACGCAGAAAATTTTCATGGGGGGGCGTCATTCAGTGGCATATGGTAAAGATGGCACGGGCCGCTAATGGCCCGGATTTTGGGCGGGCAACTGAGGTTGAACGAGAGGGCCACTGACAATATTTTTAGCGGTTGGATTTTACCGAGCCGCCCGCTAATGTTGAAAAAAATTTTAACTTTTTTTTTAGGTGAAAGCACCACTCGGCGGCAATAAAAGTGAGTAAAACTACTTGGCATCTGCTTGGCATATTTTTCCGATGTTGCATTTTCAGGCAAATTTGCTTTTCCCATATGTGAGCATTCCGTCAGGCGCGACTGGCAGGTACCAGTGGCGGACATTCAGGGTGTTCAAGGTGTTCAGTGAACACCTGAAAATGAAGAAAAAAATTAAGAAATTGGTTTTAGGCCATTCATTAGCGATTAATGACAAGAACTGCCTTTATTTGTACCGTTTCTCAGCCAGCGGATAGTTTTTTTAACACGGTCGAACGATTTTTACTTGTTTGCTCAAGCATGACGGCAGGTTGTTCAGTATCATTCGAATTTAAATAAATAAACACGGAAAAGAAACGCCAGTGGAGACAAGCGCTTTTAAAACAGCCAGGTTGGTTACCTCATACGTTGTTTTGCTACCATTTCCGCTTAATCCGCACAGTGGCAGCAAGCTGTGAAGTAGGCTGGATTCCTTGAAGTGTACTTGTTCAGTTGGATTTTGCTTCAGGTTGAAATAGCCTACTTTGTCCAGGTAGTAGGTGGTGTGGTTTCTTTGTCTGTGTGATGATTACTGTGACAGTTTGTTTGTCTGTGACTGTGACAGGACCCAGGCTCTCCTTGGGAGGGTCATTCCGGGAGGGGGTACCGGTGTCTGTAATTGAAGTGTGGAGTCTTGTGGGGTTGTCAGCCCACTCTGCGTTTCCATTGATGATCAGACTGCACGAAGTGACGAAGCTTAAAATTACGGATTTATTTTAAGTGGTGGTGAGCCTAGGCTCACGTGCAAAAGTAGCCTAATGCTAAAATGTGGAATGTTGATATCGGTAGCAGTCGGAAAACTGATGATTCCTAACACGTAAGCCAGTTGATTAATTTGATTATTCTGTGTTAAAAATGCTATTTATTTCTTATAAGTGAGTTCAATTGGAAAGATTTTGTCACGAGAAATTTAATCAATTGTTGTTCGAGCCTGATGCTGTCGACGTTCTAGGGTACGTGCTGCGCGTGGTTTGATTATTATGATCAACTGCAAATCTGTTCAAGTGTTCGAATGGCTTGTGGTAGGCGAGAACCACCACGACTGGTGAACCTTCACAGTTTTGGGCCGGTTGCTAGCCTGGTGAACACCCTGCCAAAAAGGCTACAGTACGCCACTGGCAAGTACACTCTAAGAAACTTTTCGTGTATGGTGATAACTTCTTGCAAGAGAGGGTGGTCAGCGTATTCTGGTGCTGAGCTGGTTCTTGGAGGGAACCTGCTATAAAGCGTTTTGATGGCGTGCGGTAGGTGTATTTTATATATGGATCAAATCACAATCACTTTATAAGAAAGGTGAAGGGTTTTATGTTTAGCCTAGAGTTTTAGGTTTAGGGATTACAGTTTAGGGATTTAGGTTGAGGATTTTAAGCTAGGCTTTTAGGTCGAGAGTTTTAGGTTGAGGGCAGAACCGTCGCCAGAAAATTTTCAATAGGAAATCGTTACGTATGTGCTGGGGTCATGTCATTTTAAAGGTGATGAAAACTTTACTGAGTTATACAGTAGTGTTTCATATTTCAGTTTGAGGGAGCTTGGAGATTTGTTTGGGAGGACTAAGCCCAATAACGTTGCCCTGTGGCGACGGGACTGGTTAAAGGTTTTATTGTTAGGTTTTAGGTTTTAAGGTTAGGTTTGGGATGTAACGGGTCATTGCAAAGCGATGCCCGTCACATGTTACTAATGGCAAATCCCCGCAAATAAAGGACGCGAATCCTTCTGGAGTATGGGAGCAATTTTGTTGTGAAATGCGGGGGGACAGATTGGTGTGAAACCAATATATAACGAAACCTAAAGGGAAAATGTGGGGGAGATGGCATATCACGTACCACTGTCTGAAAAAATGGGAGGTGGACGCATCCCCCGTGTCCCCCATCTAATTGTGTCCATGTTCCGGAGTATATATGTCTGAGCCAACCAAGTAGCAGTGGAGTCATCTTGTCGGGTGAACGCTATTGCTGCTTGAAGTGAATGACCTCTCTCATTGAAGCATCGCTTCATGACTTTTAGGTTTAGGGTCTTAAGTTTGAGGTTTTAGGCTTAACACCAACCGAAGCGTGTAACTTTGTATGTTGTGCTTTCACATGACATGACCACTTCAACCAATCATGTTCCGCAAAAGGCAAAATAGTCTCAGCAGATATTTTGCCTCGGAAGGCAAAATAGCCATAGAAGATGTTTTGCCTCAGGAGGCAGAAATAGAGAAGTCTGCCAATTTTTTTGCAGGCCATGTGTGGACCGGTTTGAAAAAGAATAAATGTCCTCGGTCCACGGGCGGTTATGGGCTGGATGTTGCGGGCTATGGGCGGTCCGGGCCTGAAAAATCTTGGAACGTGCCATCTCTAGCATATGGCGGTCATTTGTATTTGGAGTGCGCTCTTTGTGACGTCACAATTTGATCTTCATGTTTCCAAACCAACGTATTGGCGAAGGTTGTTGACATAATAGGCATATTCTTCTACACGCACTTCCCTAATTTTATGTGTCATTGCACTGAATACGAACTCTCAGCGCTCCAAGTTAGGATATTGGAGGAAAATATACTCAACGCTAAGACACAGCAGTTCGTAACTGCAAAACAAAAATATCAGGCTGCGCGTTAAAACAGGGAAGTAAAACACAATCATCACTGCGTCAAGAGTAATTTACTACGGCAAAATCAGGCTGAGCTGATGACTTGTCGAATACGAGCAGTCGAGCATAGAAAGCGCACAGCATAAAGTACGCATGGAAACTTTAAATTTTTTGTTATGTATAGAAGTCCAGCAAACTTTTAGTTTTCCTTTTTCCCTGCTGAGACATTATCAAATGCCTGAATCCTTCTATGTTAAAACTGCTGTTTTTGAGCTCGTGCCACTGTTCTATAATGCTACAAAAATTAGTAACGTAGCCAATGCGGCCAGCGCGCTTGCGCTAATCAGCCTTAGCAGACAAAATAAAGACAATAGTTTCGGATAGAGTGAACTATCACGGAACACAATCTGAAACATGCGTCGTGGACAAAAGGTCTGCAAAAAGTGGTGAGAGGGTTTCTGGACGCAGACGATGACCCAAATTCCGACCAAAACCTAATCATTACTTTTTGGCCCATTCACAATGCTCCTTAAAATTTGCATACAAATTTATTTCGTGATGTTTGCATTATTAAGTCGAAAAATTAACAAACAAAAAGTGTACGACAACAATTAATCTCCTTTGCAAAGGTAATAAACCTTGTGTAAACTATCAAGCTCAAGGGGGGTGTTAACACCAACCCTCCCAACCCCCTTGGTTTCAAGTGACAGAGATACTGATGATGCAAGCCTAAATAAAGTAATACTGTCAACAATTTTGTAGCAAACTAACAATCAGTGGAAATCATGGTACACAGCAAGAATTCTGTGTGTAAACAAACGTTTCAAAAGAAATAGTAACCTTGCATCAGGAATACCCAACTTAGGAGTGTAATGAAAAAAAATGTTTTAATTGGACTTTCGGAGTCAGATTTTTCGGACTTTAATTGGACTTTCGGAGTCGGATTAAGATGGGAGAATGGACATTAGAGAACACGGATAGAAAAAAACAAGCTGAACAGCTTGATTCTAAAGAGTGCTGTTGCAGCCTCTCCGTTGGCGTTGCATTGAATGTGCGATTCACCACGAACGGGATGTGCGTGAAGAACAACACCCATATATACGTGGCGCGAACAAGCAATAATGGAGTGATTATGGCATGTGATCTTTATTGTTGCTTGCTGCCACAATGTGACGTTTGGCGCACATACCACTCGGACTTTCCGATCGCAACAGTACCATATAGCATGAAGTTGTATGTGAAATAGACGCTACGAGTATCATAAACAAATTCGCTGTGGAAAAATCTAGAAAATGCAATGTTAAGCAGTAGGTTTTGACAATTGACTTCGATGTTTAGACTTAGACTACACTGTAGCAATGATCAAATTTGTTGATGAGTCCGGAAGCATTAATTACTGTTTCTGTACTGTACTTGTGAGCTGTACAGTTTTGTATTCCTATACACATATGCGTTTTTGGTAAAAAAAAGATATGTAGCCCACAATGCCCACCAGTTTGTATTTATCACCAGCTTTTCGTGCATACGAAATTCAGTGCCTTGTGATAGTCACATGGATATCCACTGAATTTATGCGTTAACACTTGTACAATTGCATTTTTAACTTCGGGCTCCGCGCTATTAATGTAGTATGTTGCAGGCCCGGCGCTACCTTGATCCGGCAGTGGTTACACGCGCATGCAAGAAACATAATCGGAAGTTTGTTATAGCGCCATCTTTCAGGGTGACCTTTACTTGCGTGATGGCCAGAGAGGGTGGGTTCCGTCTGCAACGTTTGCGTGATATAGCCTAACTAAATTTTCCCTTCGCGACAAACGTTATCCAACCACGAACTTGAAAAGGTAACATGGTCAATAACTTGAGGTAAGATTTTCTTAAATTTGAAATACTGTACCCCTATCACCAATGCAGCAAAAATGTTAAACACTGATAATAACAGTTTCGAAGAGCTTACGACACTTTGGAATATCACAGTATTCCCATTTTTTGCTCTTGTCCATTGTGTAGCACCAAGTCCCTTTGAGGTCTCCATCTGGATTTCTGTGATGCAAATAAGTAAAGTGTTACAGGTTTCCAGTTTGTACCTGTTTAAAGAGAGATATTATTTACTTGACACATGGCAATATTGCAAATTTAAATTAATGAATTTTAGGTGAAGTGGCAATCAGAAATGTATGTCATCCTTGTAAAATTCCAAATCAACCTACTGTACATCTTAAGCTTCATTTTACAAATATTTTAGGTTAATCCTGTACGATGCTACCTAGTTGAGGGCAGTTGTCTGCAGAGAGAATCCTGAAAAATTATTTACCGTCACAGACGCAGTAACATAATAAACGCGGCACAAATTAATTTTTCCTCTTATTAAAGAACGTGGTTTTAATGTTTGGTTTTGCGCGTCGCGTTTTTATTTCACCGCTTTTGACTTTTGTTTGCACAAAATTTTTTGTTTATAGTGGTCTTGTTTTTTCGCTTGCAGGCACTTCATACTGGTCAAGGCTGTTTTAACATTGCGGAGCTTTATTTTCTACGTGGTTTGTTTTCTACGCAGCAAGTGCTTGTCTTTAGTAATAGTTGCAGTTCGCGTGTATCACACATTTTGGTTCAATGTATTGGAACTGACAATGCCATAAAAGCGGCATAATGGATTTTCTTTTGTGTAAATTCTGCGCTTGCTAATTTTAGTGCTACTTATTCGAAAGAGGCAGGACAAAGTTGAAGGTATGAGCGGGTGAGAATCGCCACAAACAAAAAAAGTAGAGAGCGTGAAGATGTTTAGGATCAAAAAATATGCAGAGCGTCCGGTCTTAGTCAAATTAACGTTCGGCAATTTCATTACCAGCGACAACATCGCTATCAAAGTAGTTACTGATTAACCCATAACAATTCCATTGTTAACAAACAGTACAAGATAACCTTCTCCTTCTAAGACAAAACTCTTTTTGTCTAATAAAACCTACATTGGAGCGCACTGGCCAAATAGTAAAATTTACAAAAAAATCCTCTAATTTAGCAAACGAATTATTTTAAGTGCGTTTCAAAATCTTAATTTGTTCAAATGTACTCTGCTTTGGCAACAAAACTATTAGAAAAGCAAAACTACGTGGAAAAAGCTCAGAACTTCACCTGCAGTAATTGTGTCGGCCTCCATCACGAGGAGTGTGTTTTGGAACGTGTGGTGTTTTTACGTCCCATCTCTGACATGGCGTTCCTGACTTGGTGTAATTTCTTTTTCCGTCATACCACGTGCTTGGTCCATCCACGCAGGCTGAAATGCGACTGATCATGAAAATGTTTTACAACGTTCTGTAGCATTGGGTTGTAATTTGCTTTAATATATATTAAAGTCGGGCAAAATAATAATGTCTAGGAAAAAGTTTAGAAATCAGTCGGAAACATGACTATGTTTGATTGTAAAAAATTACTGAACAAACATCATCTGCATCCGAATATGTTCACTTTCAAAAAGGACGCATCAACCACGGCCGAAAATGCACTAAAAGGACGCGAGCTACTCAATCGCTGGAAGCAACGCTAATTTTCAAAAAGCATCGGCAATCGAGAAGGTCAGCCAAAGCGTCACATGGACGCAGAAAACAAAAAGCAACCCTAGCGCAGTTCAATCAGCGATGTCAATATCCAGACATGCTGCTGCCTTCCTCATTGGGCTTAATAGGGAAAAACATCACTCCATTCCGAAAACAAATACCGCATATGTATGAAACTCTTTAAGGACCTCAAAGCCATTTTTGTGGCTCAATAACTTGCCGACCGATAGAGCTGGAGAGCTCAACGAACCTTCTAAAGAAGCAGATCTCGTAGCTTCGATTTTAAAAAATCCGGGCAGTTTTGGGTTTGAACCTTTTTAGGGGCAGTCGGACATCACCTGGTGGTACCCATGGGGCCATACTACCCTGAGAGAAAATTTAAAGTGGTAATTTACTTATTATTTCTTTCAAACTAAACTAGGCGAAAATCCGCATCTTTATAGACCTTGACTGTTGTCATCTGTCGTCAGTGGTTGATAGGTTATGGCTAAAAATAGTTTTATTTGAAAAAATAAACATTCAGTTTTTTTCCAAAATATTGATTTTTGGCGATAACGTCCTAGCATGAACCTTCAATACTGGACGGAACAAGTTGGCCGAGACTATGCAGAAATCAACGAGTGACCGTCGTCCCAAAGAATTTCTGCACCAGGCGTACTTGTGCAAATCTTTGTATTAGTAGAGAGTGTTCATTATGAAAGGGGTTATTTAAAGCACTTTTGCAGCCGGAGCCTTCCGCGTTATCATTTATGAAGCATCACCATGTTGGCCAATTGCACTCTTCACACCCCAGTATCATCTCCAATGTGTGCATCGCATTCTCCCAAAAGGTTCATGGATTCGTTAGCTTTCACCCTTCTCAGAGCATCACTAGTTTTCCCATGAATTCTGAGTACACTGGACTTGAGCTTGGGGCTTTGCCTGTGTCACACACATTGAGCGATCTGTCAACTTCAGCTCAACATGGACACTCTTCGTCTTAGCGTGATCCATTCACTGACACAACTTGCCAGCTGCGGGCTTGCAAGTGTGCCTATCCTAGCCTGGGTAGACCATGTTGACTAAACGCCTGATTAAAAGAGTTTCCACCCACCAGCCAACTCCATAATGTTGGAAGTGGATCCATGATGCTTAGTCGATGAGATGCTGAAAACACAAAATGAATACCGAAAATAGAATCACTCTGCGCTGCTCCCATTCCCCTCCTCAAATACGCATCAGGCACACCCTAGGACGTCAACTTGTGGATAGCTGATGAGGGAGACGGTCCGTAAAGTTTTGAATGGGCCCCTCTGCATACAGTCGGAACTCGGTCCTTGGTCACATGCGCGACGACCGATGCGCGATGGTTTCCATTAATTTTGCTCATTCCGTTGGTAGCAACTGCCCAAGTTATACTGCTGGGCAAACTGGTCACGCAATTTACACAGCAACTTTTGCCATATCAGGGGTACTACGGGAAGATGTTGCAGGCATATTATTTACAGTATATAAGAGAGACCTTGCAATGAGTTTACTGCAACCGCAGTCATGCGGCAACCACTACACCTGAAAAGGAGAGGCTATGCTGTCACTTTTCTTAACGGGACAGGGTGGACGATATAATTGGTTCCTCTCTGCCGCAAACTCCTTGCTATGGATCGCTTTGGAATATTTTTAAAGCAACCATTCTCTTTTGTGGACGGTCTTCGACACACACAGAAGTTGGTTTGGAAGTAGCCTATAGGTTATGAGTTTCTAATAAATATTGGGAGTACCGCATCTTTACTTCTAAATTTAGAGTAGGCTATCAATGCCTCGGTTCTAGGACGATAGCCACCTGGAAAACTGCCACCCGAACATCTTCCACCTAAGACAACCGCCACCTTGGACAATCTCCACCCACGACAGCTGACACCTAGGCAGGGCCGGATTAAAGGGTAAGGGGGCCCGGGGCAATTTTCACTGTAGGGCTCCTATTACGTAATTCATGACGTCATCGTTAGTAAAAATCACGTTCGCTGATTCACAACGTTCTCGCCTGCTTTTTCCGATAGTCGAGAATGTGCTTACTCAACTGCACATGCAGTTACCTGCGAGAAGAGAGTTTATGATATAAAGACTAGAGTGTATTCTTACTAAGAAAAAATATTTCAAAGACCAGAAATGACTCGGCAAGAAACAACATTTCATCCGAGCAATAAACAGAAACCAGAGATTACAAACAAAAACACCGGAAAAATATCATATCAATATGACCAGCCAGGCTGAGTGTGAAAGGTGCTTCGAAGCTTATGTCGTGCGTTTCACCTAAATTTTCAGATGGTCTGGTTAACGCCACGTTGCTGC
>JGI24158J21664_10002008_pt1 | contig 24031 bp, 11 predicted proteins | sample Ectturendosymbi3_FD_21664 | JGI IMG/M metagenome (IMG submission 21664) | reverse complement strand
GTGTCGTCAAATTCGGGCGTTCGTTGTTGAGGCTACACATTTGAAAATTTCCAGTCTGCGTCTTCGGCGATTTGCTCGTTTCTGCTTTCGTTCTGCATTTTGTTCGCCGATATTGCGAAAAATATTCTCCTTGAAATATTTACAACGAACAGCCACAAAAAAAGATACAAAACTTATAAAAACACTTTTTCAATACGCAATTTAGAAGCAGCTAACTTGCCAGTCAGACAAAGTCTGCGCAATGGGAGATTCTTTTCCAGAGCACCAATCAATCCACGCCATGTATCTATCCTTGTACGATGGCTTTTACTTCTGCGCTTTATTTCGTAAAAAAATAACTTTATGTTTGTGTCAGCAGTTGCTCGGGTGTACGTGTCGGTGTGCGTGTTTGACAGACGCTGCAGTTGCTCAGCAAACATTGCCAGCCTTGTCTGACGCAAACTGTTTCGCGTGTTCTTGTTTTCTGCTGCCCACTAGAGGAATACTGCGCACCCCCCGTGTGCGTTTTGGAGTTCTACACAGCGAGCTGCCAGAACGTTTTTGACGGACGAATATTTGGCTGCAACACTTACGCAGGCGGCGTGCTTTTTCGAAACATTGATATGTTTCAAGACGTACTCGTCCGAAAAAGTGTTTGTCTCGGATTACTGAAGCAAAAGCTCCAACACCAGAGAGAAGCTTACTTACTAAACCAATTGTTTTCAAATTATAAGACCAGTGACCTAATACTTACCAAAAGCAGCCCAACACTTTGAAAAAAAGGACTTCGATTCCCTGCTATGCGCGACAGCCGTTTTTGCTTGATGTATCTCGAAAATGTTCGCCTAACTAGTGCCGATGGATTGCACCTTAGTACCGTTCACGCCAAAGTACCGATCACACCAAAGTAGCGATCACACTGAAGTACCGACTATCCGAGCGTCGGTTCCTGCCGCATTTCTGCCTCTGGATTTACCGCACTGTGAGCATCAGTAAACGTTCTTATATCGCTCGTGCTTTACGCAACTCAGCCGCGCCCTGAGGCTTGTCATTTTACCTAAGCGTCTTGAGACTGTGACCACTTTGATTGTTTCACGCGACACCGAATCTCTGTAGCGTTGCATCGAAGAAATCCGATTATGCGTTCCGCATCACATGCGTGCCCCTGCAAATGGATACTTTGTTTGGGGTTTTGCGTCATGTGTTTGAAGGCAGTTGTAACTCTATTTATGCCGTCATAATGCAAACAACCACTCTTTCGCTTGCAAGCGCTTGTGCCAGTATAGTACTGCTTTCATTTTCGCTCTTTAACTGAGCGGCGTGGCGTTCGCCCGTTATTTCTGTGAAATCTTTATTTTTTGATACAAATTAGTTTTCATTGTCACAGTTGATATTGCCTATTGTTGCTGGTGACTGTACGCAGACAGAGATGCCCCGAATTCTTTGCTCGCAAACTGCGAGCTGTTTGAAAAACCGCTTTGGCGCGAACTTGCGTCGCGGTCTTAAGCGGCTTGGAAAGAATCGGTCGACGTGTTGCTTAACTCGTGCACCTGGTCAACGATCCTTGAACCTTCTGTTTGCGAAGTTCAAGTCATTTGTCACGACCTGAAACACGTGCCAGCGTAGCCAAGGTAGCACGTCCCCATCGCACTGTCCAATGCAAACTCAGGCATCTGCGAACGCTACTGCTTGCCCTTGCACGTGTTTCCTCTGTTCACTGTCTGAACGTGCCAAGCTAGTGACTACTTTGTAATGACGTAACACACTGTCTCTGTGCTCTGTAGGCATCTTTCATGTATTTTCACATCGGTTCGGTATTGTCCAAATGTAGACGCTTGTTGTGTTTTGTTTTATCATATCGCAGAAGAGCACATTCAGCGTGAATGTTTTAAAGTCTTTCCCGGTAACATGCAACTGCATGCAATATCCTGTTTGTTTTATTGCTTCATTTAGGATTACATATCGGCGCGGGGCGGCTGGCGTCAGAGCTACACGGAAGTCAAGTGCTTTGGGGGCAGGTCTGACGCATTGTGCGTGTTGTGACTCAGTCACAACCCAGGCTCCCTGGATGCTATTTGTGCTGAACCGAGCACAGCGATGCTGGATCAGATATGTAGAAAACGGCTTGAGAGGCTCAGCTCACACGTTCCAGAAAGCACTTCAGTCATTATGTGCTTTCGCACCGAGCTCCCCCTCCCCAAACTTATAGATCACCTCAAGTTGCATTGGCTTGGTGCGTTGAGCAGTCGGATAGTGGATGCCCTCAGTAAATTTAGGATTAAGACGTGATCTCTGAGCCGTTCCTTCCAGTTTCGTCAGTTTTTTTGAGGTTCGACCTTTGTGACCATTAAGACATTTGCGAGACCGCAGCTACTCCATCTGAATACCGAGATAGTCATAAAGCGAGGTTTTAGTGTATTCTGGCGGTGGTTATGCAGAGAGGTTTTAATGCATTTTGAGAAACTGTTTCGGGCCCTCAAAACGACTTAAACAACAACACTGGTCGTCAACATTGGAAGCTGTAAATTCGAATTAGGTAGTGAAGCCGTACGAATTTTTTGTATGGTGTATATATGAAACTCAATGAAAAGCTTAAAACTTAATTCCCCGCAAGCAAAGCCTTTAGTTACTTCCTGGAAATTTTCTTGCTGCAGGAATACACTCAGTTGAATTTGCTTCTTAATTAGCCTTGGATTTTTATATTCATCGCGATCTTAGCTTCGAAAGAGTGGCCTCAAATTCGTTTCTCCATTAAAGGGATATTTTTTGTAAAGTGCCAATTTTATAGCCACCTATGGTATTTGAGCGTTTCTCACATTTTACACATGGCATAACTTCAAAAATGTTATTGTTGTGTGTTTGCACTTATGTGCACGAAACTGGTGAAAATCTTTGAACGCAGACTTGCCATCGACTTGACGGCTTTATGTACAAGGTGAGCTTTGGTGTTCTTCAGAAAACATTTGTTGCCCCGCTTATTTTGTGCTTCTTAATCATGGTTTGCGAAATCAACAGACTTGCGTAAGAAGCATAACCCATTTTTTTGCAAAACAGCATAAACTAAACAAAGCCGGTAAAGGCGAAAATTTTTTTAAATGAATCTGGATTTTGTTTCCAACTACAATACCCATACACTCGCGCGCGGCTTTCCGCATATGCCACGAACTTTCCTTTCAAAACTGCCAAACTCATCACGAAGGTGTTGAGAAAGCTCTCAAGTGAAGACAGTTTAGCTGAGAAAAAGCTTCAGTCGCGGCCTTTTAGCTAATACCATTATACCCTTCTGTTCTTTGAAGCCACCCTTCACTTTTGAACCCTTGATGTTACCATCGATCTCGCCATTTCACTTGCTAAAGCAGACTAGCAGTTCCTTCCCCGCAGCTCTGGTTCTGCACGTGCGCTACCCTGAAGGAAAATCTTACGGACCACGAACCAATAGCTATTTCAAACAGCTTATCGTGGTGAATGCGTTTATACAAAAAGTTGAAATTATGCGAAGCGCAGGTCGAATGCTGCGGTGCTTCTGCAGATTTTTCGTTTGTGACCAAACAGATGTTGCTATTTACGTAATATCTGTGGCTGCTTCGCGAACATACTATTTATGCCGGCAGGCAAGCACTTACCAACCATTTCGGTTTCGGAGTAGGCAGAACCAGGGGCGGAGCCAGACATTTTCATTTGGGGAGGCCACTGGAGGGGCCAGTTTTGCAACAAGGGGAGCTGTCAATGGCCTGTGTAGGACTTTCAGAAAGAGACCTGAAAAATTTTGGGGGGGCCAGGCAAAATTTTGGGGGGCAGTGGCCCCCCTGGCATCCCCCTAGCTCCTCCCCTGGGCAGAACCCATGCCAGAAAGTCTTCAGAGGGGGCTTTTAAGTTTTTGCAGGGGTCTTGATATTCAAAAAATTGGCAAAAACACCACTGATTCAGTTTTTTTTAAGGAAAATGTTAGGTTCTCGGTATGGACTTGTAGGGACCCGATTTCTGATTCTAGGGACCCGATTTTCTCTGATTCTAGGGACCCGATGATAATTTTCTGTTTGTAGGGACCCGATTTTCAATTCTAGAGACCCAAATCAGGTCCCTAGAACACCTTAAAAAAACCCTGCACTGATTCATAGTGTTTCATATTTAATTTGGGCGACTTGGAGCTTTGTTTGGGGAAACTAAGCTCACCAAAGGGCTTCGTGGCGACGGGACTGAGAGGACCTACTTAGCCAAAATGCAGTTTAATTTTTTTTAGCTTTGTGCAGTGACGTGATGCACAAGTTGCTACAGTTGCGAGATATATTCACGTAAAATAAATGACAGCAGAAAAAACTGCAAAAGAGTCGAAAATAATGTCAATTTTTTCAAAGAACCGATTAACATGAAACAAACAACTGATTTTCATCGCGGGGGCCTCTTGTTATGGGGACCCAAGGCAATTACCTCTTTTGCTCTCCACCCTTAATCCAGCCCTGGTTATTAACAGGTCGGTTATGAACACCTTTCGCGCCGGGCGGTTTTCCAGCCAAGTACACTGTGGTGCCAAGCTATTTTTGACGGTTGGGGTGGTTTTGTGACACTTAACAAAACAAATTAAAAATACATTTTAAAGCAGGCAGAAATAAAAAAACAACCTTTTTTATTCCACAGACCATTGGCCTGCGCTATCAACTCGAGCAACACACCTTTTCTTGCCTACAACATTCCTGCAATCCTTTTGCCTAAAGAGTTCCAGTAGGCCTAATGGCTCAGAGACGCTACTGCCTGATTAGGCCTGAAATCAATGAAAAATTGCATGAAACACAACAAATGAATGGTTGAATAACCTTAAACCATGACTATTACACAAAAATCGTTTGTTCTTTTCCATCACCAGCCTACACATCTGCAAATGTCTAGCAACAAAAACTCGCCAAACGAAACAAGATGACGGCTGGGTTGCTTGCTGCCTGCTGTAGAAAGTCGTATCAGATAAATTCCCGCAAGAACTAACATGAGCACCGAACCTCGCATCCATACAACTATCACTTTTCAATAACCTCAGTACGTCCAACGACGTACTTGTCAATAGAAAAGGTCTACCATTTATTGCATAACATTTTCCAAAGTACGTCGGGCGATGTACTTTGGCGCCCCTTTCGTTGAAGCGTGCTACGTCGTACGATGTTAAGATGTTCAGACCACAGTGCACCCAAATGGCGCACAGTTTTATCATTGCAGATAGATATTTGAAGTAAAGCGTAAAGATTGTGTCTGTTAATTAGAAATGAAGACAATTTTGCAATTTTGTCTGTTAAAAACGGCTTCGGATTTATTTATCAACAACCCATGAAAAAACACAACTACTCGTCAAATAAGAATACAAGTTTTTGTCGATACGAACACAATTTTTAAGGAATACATCTTAATAAGACATTGTTGAGACTGCTCGTTTCAACTACGTATATTTCATAGAACAAACTTCGATAGCGTAGGTATGTTTACAAGCTTGGGCAAACAAGCGTAGGGGTTTAACTGGAATCTTGGGTGGGTATCTTTACAAGCACCAGTATGGCCAGATGCAGTTTCCTAGCGAAACTTCAGTGGCATGGAATTCTTAACTTTCTGTAGTAAAATACAATTGTTTAATTGTCACAGAGCGAGATACCATTCAGGACATCTAGTTTCATGACAACAAAGCCATTCAATCTGTGTTTACGATGCCTGCTCTAGACCCCCAGCAGGAATGTGCTGAATCAGCCGAAAAGGAATGCCGTCACAAAGTTCAGAAGCGAACAGTAAATCTTTGTTTCATACATGATCGAAAGCATCCCGAGTAGTTTTGTCATGAGACAGGAAACTGAAATAGACGCTCAACGCTTTTTTGCGCGCCTAGAAAGCGCAGAGTCCTTTTCAGATAACCGTTAAGGAGAATGCCGCTACCCTAGCAAAAGAGTTTGTTGCCGTTGTAAACATCATCAGTGAAAGAAATTTTACTTTCAACTTTTAATTGTTCCTGTCAAAAATGCAACAGAGCAGGTCATGCAGTTGCTAGCTGTCTGAGAATAAGCTGGATAATCCATCTATTTGAAGTTGTTATTAGCCAAAAAACATGATTGGAAAAAATGCGTTGTTATTCTCTTTGTAAAACTGGTACAATCTGGTTCAGCAATGCATCCTGCCATAAAATCTTGCCAATGACCATTGAATATAAGCAGTTTGGCGCAAGTATTTCAATTCCTTAGTGTTTCAATTCCTTAAGTCCTTAGTTCAGGAAATTGTCGTAGCTGACCCACTGCTTAGGTTTGCTTTAGTTTTACTCAAGATGTTTGGAATGTTCTGCTAACAGATTTTGCCAGTGGGATCAGGTTTCTATTTTTCATAACACATTCACATTAACAATTACAGGCTGTAGCTTTGCAGCAGGCTGTTTGAGGAATCTCCTGCCTGGTTCTACTTCCATCTTCTTGCAATGATTCAAGCGTGCACTCATCATTCAGCAATAATTGTTAAGTCACAGCAGTGACCAACACCAAGCGAATCATCGCAATGTTTTGCGTAAGGAAACTAGTTTCGTGTGTTTCACATCTTCAATCCTTATTCAAATAGAACTCATTCACATTAAGTAACTAGTTTCCACAAAGGTGACACAAGCGAATCAATCGAGCAAAATTTTTTATAGGAAACCTCAATTTATGTAACACTACGCATCCTCAATCCTGCAGTGTTGTTCATATAGAACTCTCCATTGGGAGATTGTGCATTATGTAAAACTGATGATGATCCCAGATCGAAATTAACTCGTCTCGTAAATACAGCCTGTGCCCTCATTTTTGCTTAAATGCCTTCCGTGCTAAGGCAGAACAGCAGTTGATCAACAAATCCTTCAGAGAATTGGACCATAGAATTACACCAAAACGATCCAGACGCGGGGAAGATTTAGTGACACCTCATCTTAGCGCCAGAGGAAACAGACGTGAATTTATCCTCAGATTTAATGAACATTAATGAAAAAACAGCTTGCTCAAAAGAGTTCCTCTTTGTGCCAAAACACGTTACTTAGGAATACATTGACTACCCTAATTGCTAGTCTTGTCACATGATGCCGTAAGGTGTGGTAAGGCTCTGACAAGCATGTCACCTGGGCCAAAACAAGCAAAAAAATGTACGCTCTTTATGCATTTAATTAGAGAAACTTTAGTCACAACTGCAAGTAATCGATTTGAAAATGTTGCATTAACAATTGCATTGCCAACTGTTTTTGTAAAAATTCGGTATCCGGTCTAGCACCGTCTGCTAGGCATAAACTTTTACCGGCGTATGAAAGCAGTGGCGCCATGAACGGAGAGCAGATGGGACAAGGTGCAACGTCCTTGGAGGCGCCAAAGTGGATAAAGACGTGAAACAGTATATTTGATTGCATGGTGTCAGGACATTTGCAGCGATAGGGAAGCAAGACTGCAGAAATGAGCAGAAAAGGCCATCAATCCAGTTTCAGCAGTTCAGGAAAGTTTCAAGGGAATTGTGCTCAGTTAGGGAAAACAGCAATATTTACAACCGGTAGCAACGTCCCACGGGGCGCACATACAGTTACACGCCACATTTGGGGGTGCCAAACACCCTCATGACGCACACCAGTGGGATGTAACTACGTAATCCCCAAAAATCTCAATTAGTTTTGGCTAACAGACTTACAATCTCTAATCAGATAATATCGATTGTTCATTCCTCCCGAGCTTTTCCACCAGTCGGGAAATAGTGCTCGCAACTCTTTCAGTCTAACCCGTAGCCTCAGACTAACGCCATTTCCCATGTGTGGAACGGTTATTGTTTTGAATTTTTCATTATATATGGGTGTTTACGTTTTTTGTTCCTTCTGGGCTGTCTTATCTTTTATTTGCTGTTTTAATACTTTTTGATTTTTTACAACAGTCTATCTACGCAGTAGTGCTGCAAGTTGTTCCCCGTAATTTTCCCCATTAGCAAATTTTCTCCGCGTGTAGCGGAGACCGTTTCTTCGTGTTTTCTCCGTTAATGAACTGTGTAGGTCTGATTGCAAATACATGTAATGCAAGTTGGGTTTGTCAGGATTCTTGCGCTGCGGATTGTGTAAGTCAGGATACTTGATGATTATCTTGGAGGTGGTTGCGTTTACATTTTCAGGCGTGCAGGATGTAGGCTCTGTTTCTGATAGCGCTGTAGTATTTCGATTTCTAAGATTCGGATATTTTCTTTTCTCTTGTTTTACTCTTTCTTTCTTCTAATCTTTTTGTTCATCCATTTAACATGTCGCTTGATTGAGTTATTGCGCGTAGTTGTCTGAATGAGCTAAGGTGTCAACGTGACCGTATGTGGAAATTTTTTGGCTGGCTAGCGCGTTTACTGGTTCACTTGGCTAGTCCATCGAATAGTAATCGAAAATATGTATTACTTACTCCCTCTCGCTCATAGGAGAATGGAGTCTGCAGATCAAACCGTGTATTATTCCGTTGAGATTATTTTCGACAAAACGTTGTAGTTTTGCAGAAGCTGTGAGTTCTAATATCCAAGCGCTTTCACGTTTGTGCTTGTCGCTGCTTATAATTTTTCTCGAACGCTGCTCAACGCTGCTCTTGACTATAGCCAATCCCAGATGTTCATGGGCGCAATTAGGTGGGGGACACGAGGGACGCGCCCCCCCACTTTTTAAGACAGTGGGAATATAATATGCCATGTCCCCCCAGATTTTCTCTTTAGGTTTAGTCATATATTGGTTTCACACCAACCTGTCCCCCCACATTTTACAACAAAGTTGCGTTCATGTTTACTTCCGCTGGTAGGCTTTGGTTATTTTACATTACAATTCAATGCGCGGTCGAGCTGTTTGAAGTTAGCAAACAACCTTGCATGGTGTTAACCTACAAAGGATGAAAACTAAAGTTTTCAACTTTTGTAAAGATGGTTTTCCTTTTTTCTGAAAGCGGAAAATCAAGCGATAAAATATAATTTTTGGTTCAGGTGAAACGCTTGCCATTAGTTTTAAGCAGACTGGGTAGTGTTTTTTGTAACCTCTGACAGTGGCTTATCAATTGTACCGCCGCTACAATACACTTCAAGCCCGTCGCTTTATACTCAACATGAGAGCGAGCTGTAATCAACGAACACCTACAAAGAAATGTCAATAAATTTTCACTGTGAAATTTTGGTTCAAAGTAATTGTGGAAAAACGTTTTGAATTTTGAAAAACTTTTCCTTTCACTCGAATTTTACTTAGGAAGGTAAGATTTCCCAATTTTTTCAAAACCAAATAATTTTACATGTGACAACCTGGTTATCGCCTGTGGAGAAACGTCAAGAGATTTATTCATGCATTCAGCAAGCTTATCTAAATATAATGTCCGAAAATTCAAAACCATGGTAATAGTTTGTTGAACAAAACTATCCCAGTATAACAAGAAATGTCAAGTCAAGCGGAAAGCTTTTAACAAAATGGTTTATAATTTTGAGAAAATGTTATTTCGGACAGAGCTTACTGCTTTATTTTCTGCTATACAAACGCAGATGTCGCATAAATGCTTTGGTGTCTTCTTTCTTTGATAGTTTTATAATAGCGAACGTTTTTTCATACTTTTTTCTAAGCAAAAGTTGGAGAATTCTTCCATTAATTAAAAAACAATTGATGTTTCACTAATTGTTTCAGCAAACTTCTGGATCCGTTATTTAGTGATTAATTTACTACGCAACATACGCCACGAACGTGATTCACTGACAAAAGGATCATTAGCGCGCGCAGTCAACTCCACTGTTCCAGGTATAATGCAACCGTGGGCATCGGCACGGGGGACAAAACGGGCACTTACCCTCCCGGAAATTGGGACTAAGATCCAAAAATGCCTAAAAAACAGAAGTCAGCAGCTTAAATTCGACTATTATATTTTATTCTTGCAATGACAGTTTATTTGCCGGTATGACACTCACACTGCACAAAAGCCAGGTTCGTTGTTTTGGTGTCATGCACTGATGACCTTAAAGTTTACTCATGTCCGGTCCTTTGCCTGCAGGGGCAGGTTGCGAAACTTGCAAGCGGATTGTTCAACTGTTGGTTTTTTGCGTAACAATAACTTGGCAACAAATCTTCAAAGGTTCGCTTCAAGCTACGGTGACAGGCGTTTTGCCGCATGTGACTGTTAAACTCAGACATCTTGGCAGGTAATGCAGCGAGACAGTGACTTCTGATAGCCGTAAACCACGCAGTTTGATACTGCGTGAGAAAATAAGCATGAGTCAATCTGTAGCAGTGCTTCCACAAGTTTGAAAAATCCATTGTTAGTGTGATGCTAGTGTGAAACTGTGAGTGGGACCAATGTGCCTGAGTGACAAGCTTCATCAAACTACGCTTATGCAGGCGTCTTTTTACACAGTATAAAACCACGTGACTTGTTGGAATACGTCTATGCAGGCTTGTGGGAATACGTCTTACTCGTTAGGATTTACTTCTGGTTTCTGAGTGAGTTCCCAGACGTTTGCAGTTCTTGACGAAATTCCAGACGTTTGCAGCTCTTGGACGAAATCTCAGACGTTTGCAGCTCATATTTTGAAGTAACCCTGACAATTCTTGCTAGGTAAAATAAAGTCTTCAATTTGCGGTTTCGTCAAAGACCGTGGCAATGCTTCTTTGAAAAGAAGTGCCCTGCTTTGAAAAACTGCAGATAGCCTATTGTATAAATCAGCGTGGTCCAACTACAGCTCCCGGGCCACATGTGACCCGCGGACAGAAATTTTAAGGCTCGCGAGCTTTCTCATCATAGATTGTGTTGCGATCGGAAACCCGAGCGGCATGGGCGCAAAGCTTCGCACTGTGGCAGCAAGCAACAATAGAGATCATGCGCCGCAATCTTTCTTACTACTGCTTGCTCGCGCTACGTATACAATGGTGTTATTCTTCACGCACATCCCGTTCGTGGTGAATCACACAATCAACGCAACGCCACCGGAGAGGTTGCAACAATTGTTATGTGTATGTTACAGTAGATAATTATTAGAACAAAGATAGCATCTATTGAAAATAATTTACAATATTAACAGCGCTAGACTAAACTGTAGAGAGCTTCTAGAAATCAGACAGCAAAGATAGGTTTCCCAAACTGAAACATTTCGCACTAAAAATGCACTCGACGTTTGGAAACAAATACGTGTGTGAGTGTACATTTTCTACCTTGAAGCAAGTCAAAGGTAAAAACAGAAATCGAATGGCAGACGAAACACCGGATCATAGTCTCCGACTTGCTAGCACTAACATATTGGTATTGTTAAAGGAACGATGGTGTCAGCGAAGCCTCATTCACAGGAATCGCACTGATAGAGATTTGTAATAAATTGTTTATTGCTATCGTGTAATAATTTCAATGACACACTCAACTAACCTGTTTTCTCTTTTTTTAAATCTGGTAAATTTGTTGTTTTAGACATCATTTTGTTGGATGTGGTCCGCGAGTTGTCACGTTTTTATAATATGGCCCGTAGGCCAAAAGGAGTTGGACCACGTTGGTATAAATTATCGTAATTTATCTGGCTATTGCTGCCAACGAAGCGCATTTTTGTGATTTGTTGCTGTAACATGGGGCGTTTTCTTTGTGGTGTAGAAACAGTAAAGCGTTTGAGAACGTCCCTTTGCATTTCATCGTCAGCAACCTGAAAAGGATAAGCATAATGTCGACTTTGTCTCCCCCGGAAAAATTTCTGCGGACGCCCATGAATGCAACCACTTGTACACTGCATGAAATTTGTTGTTTAAACCAAGGCTGGTTTGTAGTAATATCGTATAGTTTTACGATGTGCTTCAAATAATGCGCATGTCATTGTTTACGTGATCAACATTTATAGAAATGTGAACTGATGTGTGCATCATCTATTTCTGAAACCATCTCGAGGTGATCATATGTGGAAGATACAGAACCGTCACCAGAAAGCCTTCAACAGGGGGGTTGATACTGTAAAAATTGACAAAACTCCACTGATTTATAGTGTTTCATATTTCAATTTTGGGGCACTTGGTGCACGGTTGGGGTCTAATCCCATCAAAGACCCCGTAGCGACGGGACTGGGAAAATAACCTTTTACCAACAGTGGCAGTAATTTAGGATTAAGGAGATTAACTGTCCTACAAAGTGTAAAACTCGGGTGAAATTATTAATAAAATCAGACAAGAAAAATTTCAAAACTATTTTGCCGAAAACATGATAAAACGAAAGTAGTAAGCATTTTTGAAAGGCATTAATTGCTTTAGAACTTACCCCTGCTTACAAAGCAAGTATTCCTATAAAACTGTCTTAAATTGTTTTGATTTAAGTTGAAACTTTACGTGGGCATTCTCTGGTAAGTGGGAGCAGCTCGATCATTTTCACTGCGTTGAGTCCAACGGGAGTCGTTGCGCCAGGCGCTGCGTTGATTGCGACGTGCCGCGATAATTACGGTTTGTGACGACACCAACTACTGCTTTTCCTACATCACTCCCATTTGAATTATTTTCCATTCCAAAAAGACTCTTTCTAACAGGAATAGCCCGTGGTCTGCTGGTTAGTACATCCGCTTCGGCGCTGATAGGTCTGGAGGTCCACTCTATGCCAGGTCTTATCAAGACCTTGTAAAGACCTTTCTTACAATGAACACCAGAGATGATCGGATAGTGCTTTTTTAGTATGCGATCCTATCCTGTTTTAAAAAATGATATCCGTATTTGATCCGAATCCTGTTTTGGTTCAAATCATACTATCCATATCTGAAAACTATCCAAAAGTGTATCTTTAATAATGCATAGATAGACTTGGAGGAATGGCAAAGAATGCTGAAATGATGCTTCTGAAGATAAATGATTGTGCACTGTGCAACTTTATCCCAGAGGTCAAAAGTGACCCAAATTTATTTCACAGCCTGATTCTCAAAAGTAAAGCGTTTCGTATCGGATACCCGTATCCGTTTCCCACTTAAAAATAGTTTTTGGATATCTGTATCCGGTTTAAAACGTACTGTCCTGCCGGTTGTCCAACCGGGAAACCGCATAGTGATCATCTCTGGCATAGACAAGAGCGGGGACAATTTCTTACGTGTGTTGTATCCGTTGCGTTTCACTGTTAATATCTCTGTGGTTTCTGCAATTGCGCATGTCAGTCATGCAAATATGGCCTGGCGATACAACAGCGCCTAGATCACCAATCGTATCAATCAATTCTAATCTATTGCCCACAATTCATGTTGCGCTTGTACCTACAGCGCCACTACTTACCAGTACCACTGGTGCCATTTCACCTTTCGCAATGGAAAATGTGCGTGCCACGTGGTCTAATCTTACTCTGCACGATGCCACACATGATTTACCCGCAACAATAAAAACGGCAACAAAGCTTGCATGATGCCCTTGCTTCAATCTTCACCGTATGCGTGACTTTTCGTGCACGTTTTCAAACGCGCTGCAGAGTTCTTGCGAACGACTCATACCATGTTCAAAAACCTGCAAATAAAAGCACGCCATGCACTTTCACGCATCGTACTTAGATGGGTGGACGCACTGAAGGTGTTGTTAAAAGCAAAACAAAGCTGTGGAATGACGCTGTAGTTCGCAATCTTTTCGATGCGTTTCAAGCTTTTGTTTGAAATTGTCATTTAATGGCTAGGTTTAAAAGAGCAACAGCAATAAAGAAGAAAATGAGTTCGAGCATAATGCGATCAGCGCTTATCAGAACAGCTTGTTGATGAACATGGCTACTAAAATCTGTTCATAACATGTTCTTTGCAGGTAACCTGGGTGGTAAAATGCATGCAGGACCACTAAGTGGCTTGGAAAAAAGGCCTACCCATTTGTTGGGCAAAAATAGCATGTGAGATACACCGGCACCGAAGCGTTCCAGAATGAGCAGCATGTGTACATCTGTGTTTGCTGAATGACAATCTAAAATTCCACGAAGATTATATTTTACTAGTCACAATTCCGGTACACAGAACTTTTTTTATTTCAACAGTTAAAAGCTCTAGATTTGCTGTAAGCTTTCGAGGAATCAGCTGGCAGGGCTCTGCTTTCTTCTTTCTGCGATACTTCAAACTTGCTCACATCTGTATTCAAGAAACGAGTCTCCACACAGGCGACGGATTTGAATCCATCAGTAAAAAAATTTAATAGGCATTTTTCGACGCTAATTTGTTTATTTCATTTTATTTCTTTCGACGCTAATGAAGGCATGCTGAAGCCTAAAAGTGTCATTACCTCGCAGCTTAATAGATTGTAAACGGACAAATGTCTAGACAGAACGAAATAAAATATTTTCGGAAAAAAGACAAGAACGTATTTTCAATCAAAGCACCACCACGAAGAAATCAAAACAAAGGAAAGCCGCATGAACTGAATCGTAGCTGTTAAGAGAGCACATAATTAAGCAAAAACATGCGTGATACTTCGAAAACGCGCACGGAAGGGTCCGTGGGTAGCTTAGGGTGGCCAAAAATGTTTGAAGCAGAACAGAAAAAAAATATTTTCTTCAAATACGATTTTGTAAACATCGGGTATCAGGCGTTGGCGAGGTTCGTGAATTAAATTACATCAATTAAAGATATGTTTTACAGTTATAATTCCACCATACGAACAAATACAGTCATAAGAGCCATACAAGTTTTGAGAGGGCTAGAACCTTGACGAATTGTGCATACTAATCATGAAGTTGCACGAGGATTGGAACCGTGTAAATGCCATACGGCAAGTGAGTTGCCACAAGTGAAATTTGAAACTCGAAGACGGAACTGCCGCGGTCTAAAGGTTTAGGGTTTTACAGTATTAGAAGGAGAGTTCCACAGTTTGGATGCTTTCTGAAACAATTGTGTCTTCAAAGAAGGAAGTTCAACATTAAACTCAAGCCGCAAAGAGTGAGTAGATAAATCCGTAAAAACCTAGGGGCTAGGCCCTTCAAAAATTAGGGGCAAGGTCCGAAACGAATGCAGATAAACGCAATTAATATATCATGTTGACGGCGAAGATGCAAGGTTATTAGAGAGAGGTGCGTCATACTTTTTCGTGTGAGGTGGTTTTGAGGCAGCTGAAAATAAACTTTGCTGAAGAGATTGAATGCTTTCTAGGTAACTGGTGTCTGCAATAGTGCAGCTGTTGTACAAAACGTCACCACAATCTAAAGAGGGCAGGATATGTGCACAATAAAGGACTAGTAAGTGACGTCTCGGTAGGAGAGTTTCAAGTCGTGTTTGTAAGAAGTTACCTCTACTATGGTTTAGTTGCAAAAGTGCAGTGTAGGGCAGGCCGGCAGGCCCGTAACAAGCTTGGGAAACCAGGGTGGGCGAAGAGTTTTGTGAGAGTGGCCCAAATTTTCTAAACTATGTTCAATACTTTCAAACTACGTCCAACATATTTTTCCAGGGGGGTGAATATTTTTCTAGGGGGAGCTTCGCCCCCCTGATTACGGGCCTGCAGGCCCGTAGCTAAGTTTTAAGGTTTGGAGACAAAATACATTTTGGGAAGGGAAAGTTTTTTGTTTTTATTATTTGTTTGAAAAATAAACTTTGCTTTGGGGGGGGTCACAACAAAATTGGGGGGCACAAAAAATTGGGGGCACTTCCCCGAATGCCCCATCGGGCCTGGTGTAGGGTGGAGAGAAAGGTTGGGTGATATAGTAAGTAATCGAGTTTTAGAAGCAATAAATGTTACGTGCCATAACTCATCCCATGTCTCTAGCAGTTTGAGGTTGGTAGATAAAACATTTCGCAGAGTGGATGAACATTTCGAGGAGTACGATAAGACGGGTGTTATCAACATAAAAAGAAATTAATTTTATATTAGTGGTAATGTACTAGCATAAACTAGAATAAGAAAAGGCCAAGACCTGAACCTTGTGGTACACCACAATTAACATTTAGCAGACTGGAACAAGAATCATGATTTTTGCATCCACAATAACAAATCGTAACCTTACTTTCAAATAAGACTGAAGGAGAGTTAGAATAAGACTGAAAAACGTTGTTTTTAATACCTTTTTAACACACATTGTTTCAAATGTTGTTCAGAAGTGCAACGTGAAGGACGAATGGTGAATAGAAATCACCTCTAGTTATAGGTTCAGTCACATTTTATTCCTTGGAAAAAGTAATGAGCGCGAATCGAACGAACTTTATCATAAAACTTCACAAGTGCCGGAAGAACCGCAGCAACGGTTTTGTTCAGATGTAATTGCTACTTATTTCGAGATGGGGGCTTTATGACAATAGTGCCACAACTGTGTTTTCTACAAGGTCCTTATCATCTAATGTGCCTGTGCCTTCAAGATTGCTACTTTGCGGAGATTGTCCCAGCAGGGTCGTATCGAGGTTAGACGGAGCCCGGGGCAAGAAAAACGTTTGGCGCCGCCACCTTTCGAACCTAAGGTCTTTCGGAGCAAATGTACTCTATTGAAGAAAGTACTTGCGACATTGTTGGGACGTTTCGGCGCCCGGGGTATTGTGCCCCACTTTCCCCCCTCGCTACGGCTCTATGTCCCAGAAACAAGGCCACGGTCCCAATTTACAATACAAAGACCCGGCCTAGAGTCGAACTCCAGACCTGCCGGCACTCAAGCGGACGCACTAGCCACCAGGTCACGGGCTGGTGAGAGGATGGTTTCGATCCTTCGAGCTTTGCTTTATGGGTCCAGCACGCTTCCGCTGTTTTCTGCAGCTGAAGCTAGCTGCTGCTGCCACTCAATGTTCGCTTGCCGAACAAAGTCAGGCGCGGATGATATTATCATTAATGAAACACGGGCCATCGCTGCCGCAAAGAACCTCAAAGGAAAATATTCGATGTCACGTTGGAGGAAGCCATCGATCTTGCTACTGCGGCCTGTGTTTCCATATCCGGCAGCAGACTCTTTAGGCAGTGCACCTTGCTGGTCGCTTAGTTGCTTCATTTGAGAGAAGTTTGCCACGTATCGCACGAATGAAAGGGAACGGCCTGTCTTTGGACGCTTGCGCCTGGTAGGTGGAAAGAAGCTAGCCAGATTTCTTGACGTTACGAGCGCAGTCATATTTTTTTACAGCCTCTGGTAGATCAAAAACCAGGATAACAGTGTTAAAATGCACACAGAGATCTGAAACTGTAGTCTGCTGTTTTGTTCTTTATGGATAAAATGTAATGGCAAGAAGAGTTTTCAAATGAAACATGTGGACGGAGGCCCGCAACAACTGATTTTTATGCAAAAGCGTGATTACGGTTTATAAAATAACACTCTGTCTTGTCCCCACCGAAACGGTTTGAGCAGAGACATGGACTCCTCTAGGATATCTCTTGCACACCGGCAGTGTCCATTTTCAGGGAGGTTACTTCAGATTTTTGAATCGTATCAATCGTTTGCGTAGCTAAGATATACTCTTTCTATGGCATTCTAATCACGAATTGACCGATAATGGCACAATTTGAATCTGAAAGTTAGGGTAGGAAAAAAGGTCCGTGTGGGGTGACGAGTTTGTAGGTTCTTGTTGGCAGAAGAACATTGTAGCCTACTGGCCCAGGTTAATTTTTAATGGAACTTTACATGCAGCAAATTGTATAGTAGGTGAGGTCTACAGGCGCTACACCATATTAACTTGCATACTGCAGTATTTTCACGTCGCATTGCTGGCGAAAAGAATGCAAAGTCATATTTTGCTTCATCAGTTTAAACAAGCAAATATTTTTCCGCTAACAGTTATGGCCTGATGCTAAATTGTGTTATTACCTTCAAAACTATCCATTCACAAACCGCAGAGATATGGTTCAAATAATTGCAATATTTGTACATGATTTACTGAAAAACTGTGTTGTTTGACGGGTTGTTCATTATAAAACTGATATTAAAAGATCGATTCAGTCAAGTAACTTCCACACGAAATGTTCTTGGTCAACACATCAGAGACCAATTCCTACAAAGCATTTGTGTAATGAATACTGTTGCAACGAAACACCCAGAAGGCATAACGAAAGAGTTGGCGCTGATTCTTTAGAGCTGCATTTCGTAGTTCGACGTTATTTGTTCGCTTCAGGCAGATTTCTGGCGAAATTCAAAACAATAGTATAAATGCCGAAATATTTGCAAGGCTTCGTTCCGGAAATTGGTTGAAAGTTACGACATGTCACAAGCCATTGCAACCATTTATACGTGGTTACAGACCATTGTTGACAACGCTGAAGTGATTTCTTTTGTCCGAACTCTCCCTTGAGTGCCATGCTCTGAAAGCCTGCTAAGACTTTTGAATCTACGCTTGCCCGGATGACAGTAGCACAGGTTTCATTGTAACCCGCTTTACTATAAATGTACTGTCCCACATCGACCCACACAACACCTGTGATCTGCAATTGTCAACACAAATCAACAGCCGGAATTTCGCAGTCAACGAAAAGTAACTATCATTGTATCGCTGTTGCAGTTTCTAATCCCAACAGTTGCTGTACACCGCCTTTAAAATGCCAACACCTTTTAATGGGACTTTAATGCAAAAGCGGCCTCGTACGTTTTAGTATTAGCCTCTGCGGTTTACTCAATACGGTCACGCGCCTTGCCCAAGGAAGTTTGCAATCTGCAACACTGTAATTCAAGAGCTGAAAAACACGGCAGGCAATGAACACTTCACAGCTCCTCAAAAGCCTCTAATCGGGGGTGGAACCTATTTACTATCACGGGCCGCATAAATTGTGGATTATCGCTGGCGGGCCGCAAATAACAACTGATTTTATCCTAAAATTCTACCTTTATCTTACTACGAGGGGTAAAGACTTCTTATGACACACTATCTTAAGTACCTGCTTATCATGGAGCTTCGTTTTCACGCGATTGTGAACTCTAAATTGGGTAAAGAAAATTCTGATGCGGGCCATATCAAACGTTCACGCGGGCCGCAGGTTCCCCACCCCTGCTCTAAGTAATAAGTTTAAAAACAGCCGACAAGGTATACCCTGCACTGTCAAGTTTCAAAAACAATTGTTGGTCTCTTCATCTTCATCCCCCTGAATCCCCGTCTAAGTCGAAGCGGTGTAAATTGTGCTCAGACCTGCTGTAAACGCACTGATGGTTTTGTGGAGAGCACGGATGCTGTATGAAGCTCGTTGCTGCGAGGTTCGCTACCATGAACTGCCCTGTGGTAGCAGTCTTTCTCCAAGCCTTACGCCTAGTGTGCATTATTTTTTTAGGTGGAACTGCGGGTTTTGTTCGATCGCATGCTGCTGTGGTTAGTTGGATGTGTAACGCGAAAATTACCTGAGTATATGACTGGTTGTTTGACCAGGTTGCAAAAACTCTCCGGAGTTTGGGCATTGCTGCGAGCAGAGCCGAGATATGAAACTCGTAGAGGCTCAAGTAGCTTGTTCTGTTATTGTATATATATTTCCAATACGGCAGTCGTTTGCTAGTTTGTGTTTGTTTCGCGCCATTGGACAGCAAACTTAATTGTGAGTGCTTGTAGCTCCGCGAAACCGGCGTTCTCCGCAGTGTACCAAGCGGCGAAATCTAATAAGAAAAACTGCTTTTATCGATCTCCAGTAGGATAGGAAGAGCGAATGGCATCAATATTTCAAAGCCTGACAGAACGTCGATCTCACCTCGATTACAAGGGTCCAGCAGAATTGGGTGGAAACAGTAATTATGCCATTTTAGCAATTTAAGGTTGGCTAAGTTACTGCAAATGAGAGATTTAACATTGGATTTTCAAACTATAAACTGTCTCAGAATTTCCAACTGTTTCAGGTTTGCCAAACTGTTTGAGAATAACACACGTGCGCAGTCAAGCCACAGATTTACAGAAGTACTATTTGCACATTAAAGGCAATTTGAACTAAACATTCGCGTAAAAAAACAGTGTATAGTGAATGTTTGTCTTGATTGTCGGATGATCATGTGTTATTTTCAACACCGCGCTTTGAAATCAAAAACATTTCCGGGATACATACGAAAGACAGGCAGTTAGGCCATTTGCACCCAATAATTGATTTGTGCTAATGCATTATTAACTTTGATGACTAGTGTTGTCGTCTGAGCAGAAAGTTGATGCTTACTAGCATAAGGCATATATGAAGGTTGTTGTTTTTTTGTTCCGCAGTCCTTTACATCCTCCGTGAATGTGTGTTAGCACGGTTGATGAAAAATTCATATCCATTTCGTTCCATTGCGTTGCTTAAAATCTACTCTTAGACGGCGACTTTCTGAACAGGTCATATTGAAAGGAAATTGTTATCCAGCAACCAAACTTTCTGCGTCCAACTTGTGCGAATTCACTTAGCCCGGTAGGGTGTAATGGTAGAGCCGACCGAAGACAGTCCCTTTTTTTTGCAACATGCAATGTTTTTTCCCGGCGCTCCTGGTTCACGCGTACACTTATGTGCAAAATATTTCTTTGCTCTCAGAGGGACGACTGCTTCATGCAGGTCGACCAACGTTTTGTTGCAGTTGCCTGAAAAAAGCAGTTTCAATCATTTTGATTTTACTGAGAAACTGTTCACAGTGGAATCAGCAGAGCTTCAGTAGTAGCAACTGATATGCGCAGGAAGTTGGAGCCAAGTCAGGTTTTTGTCCTACTAGATTTCGTTTTTATAAAATGCTTTTAAATTCATTGCAAAGACAAAAATAGAGATTTAAAAAAGAAAAAACTCAGCAGAACCACACTTAGCTTTGAAACAAACAGCGCACAAGACATTTTCTTCCTGAATTTATGGTTGCGTAGTGTGACCAAATCGGCAACCAAACAACCATCTTCTTTAGCGAAGCATGCCCAGTCTTTGAATGTCGTAAGTACGAAGTTTTTCTGCGGCGCGCTGAACGATCTGGTTCCATTACTTCCTGGTAAGGGGTAGCTCGAACTTTTTCCTTGTTTAAAAGGTCTACATATTTAAACCGTCGAAGGTAAGGAGTGTGAATGATTATAATGGGTAACCTACTAAGCTTCATGACTGCTTACGCAAGCCAGAGGAAATTGAATAGGTTGACGTATGGTTTCTGAATCTTTTGAGCCGTTTCTAACATTTGCCATCACTTTCAGATATGGCCATGTTCGGCCATGATCGTTTTTGCCGGTGGTGACGGAAAACAGTTTACGGAACAGTTGGTTGAGCAGGCGCCACCAAAGTTGCCAGGCTGCGGTAAGACTTGATAAACATGCTTGCCGTCTGTCCAGCCTCGTGCTTGGCGTTTGATGGGTGGGAGCAAGGGAATGGTTCAGGCGCGGTGCTGCCATTAACTCGCCACTGCTGGGAAAGCATCCGCGTGGCCCACGGTGCAAGCAAGCGGAGATGGGTGCCGCAGACTACTCCACAGAAGAGTAAAAATCCAAGTATAGGCGAACCTGAACTGAGATTTTACTGCATAGGAGCAATCTGCAGACTGGGTTTGATATTTGAAATGATAATATGTATGTTTTTTTCTTTGAAAACACACCGCTTTGGCGAAAGCACGATTTGCAAATCATGTGTAAAGAATTATTAATTATGTGCAGCCCAGTGAGACATTTAACGCGCATGGAGACCAACAATACTGTTGTGAGCAGGCAGTAACCTAATTTTAATCGAATCTTCTATAACGAGTCCTGCTATTTGATATAAGTTTGCTTTGCAGACATAAAGCAACAATTCACTATGTATTAAGCAGGTGGCCGATAATCAGCTTGCTTGGCCACACTTGCCCTTGCTGCGTCAAGTACATTCCTGTTTAGCATTCTATTAAACATGTTGTCTGGTTTTACACCCACCATCACCTTTAGTACAGTCGTCAAATCAGGCTAATAAGCAGTAGTTTCAAGTTTACAGGCACCTGTAAAAGCGATACTCACCTGTTGCGCAAGTATTATCAGGAGCTTCATCTATTCCATAAAAACTTTTTTAAACTTAGTAGAAATTAAGCCCTACGTGATATCGACGGTATGTTTAAAAATGTAGTAATTGTTGTAACGTGCAATCGAGCGCAAAGTCGGATGAGACAAACTTGTCCTTCTGTGAAATAACTGAGAAAAAACAGTCGATATTTAATCGCCGATATCCCGCCACGATTAAATTGCACTTTCACATCTTATGACGGAGCCTCCACGAATGGTTGCTTGTATATCATAAGAACTCTTCCCTCGACGTAGTCAGAAAATGCGTCAAGTTTCGCGCCTCGAAATGCGTCTGCTCTTCTTAGTTATCAGTATCCAATCAAGCAAAACTGAACACCACAAAAGTGGCTGGTTCGTGTGTTTCATCGGCATCTGTCAGGGGTTGGTCTTAAGAGCAGCTAGAAACCTTTCAACCTTTCCCTGCGACTTTGATAAAGCTTATTATATAAGGCTTTAGTTTTTGTTGAAGGACTTGGCAGGTTCATTAGAGTTTTTTGGAATATCTTAAATTCTTTGTTAGGGTGCCTATTATCTGCTTTCGACACATTCCATTTGCAGTATCGATTTTCAGTGGCATTAGGCATCTATGATAATGTTTTCTTCCAGACGTTGAAGTGCAAGTTCTAGTCTGAAATTCGCGTGTAAGTTAACTTGGATTGATTTCTCGTTTCGCGTTGAGACATCGTAGATGGTCAAACGTTTGCAATAGCGTAAGATGTACCTAGCGGGAATAATTTACTGCTTTGTCATATGTGTGAATATCCGTTAGTCTTCAAAAATAGCTTTTCCTGAGGGCTGTAGGTTGATGCATGCAGGGTAAGGCACGTTTGACCCAGGAAAAGTTCTCGTTCAGAAAACATAACCTAAACAATCGTTCAAACAAAGGTGGAAGTTTACAGTGAGGACGTAATGTTTACGAACGTTTCAACAAGAGTTGTTAACAGTTTTTACGTTTGGCATACCGGTCGTATGGTGGACTTTTGCTTGATGATTCCATTTTAAAAAGCCAGAATGAATAAGCACAGCCACGTATGTGTCGGGATCCGCTAGCTGACATGAAGTTACTTCAAGTTGACTGAACAACGAAAAACGTGCTGTACGTGTTTCGTTTGCGCTCTAGAAACCTTGAGTAATTGAATAAAAATTTAGCTTAAAAACAGTAGATCTAGCCCGTCATTGATAAATTTACGAAAATGTTAACGTGGTGGTGAAGTCGAACAAGTTGCAAAATAAAAAAAAAATTCCTTGCGATTTTCAAAAGGGTTTTTAAGCTCGTTGTTTGTCTTTGTTTTCAACCAACGACCCGGGAGTTGTGGTTTAAACAGATCCATGATACCACGAGCACCGAAAATATCCAGAATATTTCTGTTAGTTTCTTTCCGATCAAATGAATTCAATGCCGTGTTTCAAGAAATTTGAAGATTAGTTTCGGCTTTGCACTGATGTGAAAAGTTCACTTCGGCTGAGCATAGATCAGTGCTTGTCAACCGGGTGTATCGTACACACCAGGGTGTACCAGACTTTTCCAAGGGTGTACCAACTTGATAGGGTGTACAGGGGTGTACCAGATATTTGCTCTTCAAGAACAGTCACATTGTTCCACATACGTCCTTTGCTCCAGCGCAGTGTGTTAAGTTTTCACAGATTTTAAAACCGTCTCTGTCGGGTGTGCCTTGTCTGTCTTTTCCCGCCTATGTGTTTGTAATGTTGGTCAGATGACCACCACGTATCCTTTTTTCTTTAAATGCAACATTCGGGAGTATGCAGGTAAGAAATGTTTGGGAACAGTTACTCTAGCTTGAATTTTTTGTAAGGTAATGTAACAATCATGCTTTTCCCTGCAATGAGTATTTGTTTTGTAGTAAGACACGTAACAATATTTTTCAGATTACTTTTCAAGCAGTTAGCTGGAGCTAAGCGAGAACTTATGCCGAGAGGAAGTGAGCAATCTCTATGTTAATTTCAACTTTGCACTTTTTCAGTAGAGATTTTATGCTGTTATCATCTTACACTTGTGAAAGGTATTGCAGTAAATTGTTGATCCTCAAGGAAAATTGACATGCGCAATTTGTTAAAGTAAAACGTAGCGAAAGGTAGTTGTAAAAAAGACCATAGTAACTATCAAAGGAAATACNTCAGTGAATCAAGTNAGAGTATGGCTGTCAGCAAGTCACATGCTGAGTGCAACGTAGCCCACTTTTCCGGGAGTGTACAGTTATAAAGACAGTTATTCAAGGGAAAAAGTTTGTAT
>JGI24158J21664_10002007_pt1 | contig 24034 bp, 18 predicted proteins | sample Ectturendosymbi3_FD_21664 | JGI IMG/M metagenome (IMG submission 21664) | reverse complement strand
AAAGCATCGTAATAATTATTTCACATGGGGGAGGATCATATTCTGAATGTTGATTTGCGCGTCAATTAGGTGATACCATTTATTTTCACAGATATCCAGAGTGTGACAACTTGGTTGTTCGACAAAAGTAACGGTGTATGCTTCGTGCAGAGGTGGCTTGTTTATAGTGCCGTGGTTTTCTGAATAGTGCCGCGACAAGGAATAATATGAACCTGTTAAATGAATGATAAGTAATGATCAAACAGATTAAATTTTTTTGATTAATTTTGACTTTCTGTAGCACCATTTGTATTACTGTACTTTGCCTTGGAAAACGCTTAAATCACATACTTTAGAATTTAGATGCTTAATTCTCACTTAAATTCAGTAGTAATGAACTTTTCTGGTAGCTTAAAAGTGCATTTATGAAACTTTTGCAGTTTCTTGTGTGAAAAGCTATAAGTAAAATATATTAGTTTTTGTAGTAATGGTGATATATTTTTGGAATAACCTGCAAAGCGTGCTATAAGTGGTGACTTCATCTACTTTTTGCCTCGTCATAAAAACTATTCAGGTTAGTCTTTAAACCCATAAGACCTTCAAGTCGTATTTCAGGAGACAGAAAGCGTGTAACTTGCGCATGATCAAATTCTTGAAAGCAACGCCAACCTAGGCATAGGTTTCGAGTGAAAACATCAGATATATATTTGAGGAGAAATCAACGTTTGAGCAAATTTTTGATCAAAGTGTATCTGATAAAATCTGAAAACCGCCAAGATTGGAATTTGCAATCCCGTCAATTGGCGTGTATGATCTTCACATTCCTCAGTGTTATTTTCATGCAAACCAACTCTTCATAAACGCAAGCTATAAAAAAGACATGATGAACTTGCTTTAGCAAACGATCATTGCGGATCAAAGCTAAAAAACTTAAATCTCTGTATCGAGCAACAAGCGTTGCTAATTACGCAACGATTCTAATGTTAGCATAGTCGTGACCTTACTGGAAGTTGTATCATCCACTTAACTTTTATTTACACAGTCAACAACATTGAGAATTTATTCGTGGAACTGCATTCCATCTACGTTTCAAAGTTCAGTCGTGATCATGCTTAAAGCAACTTGCTTGACAACAATCAGTTAGTTGCTTGCAGAGTGACAACTTCACCGCCCAACAAGCACCCTCGTCGCACATGTAACGGGCATAGCGTAAAACCTCCACTTTATCTCAGTGCTATAGACAGCAATATTTGCTTTGAACATGGTCTATTTTATTTATTTAGGTGTTTGGCTCACACAAAGGTCCGTATCACGTTAGTTAAAACAGCACAGCGTTACAGAAATGCTTTCGCACAACGCATCACGGGGTGTGTTAGTTCGTACGTGCAGTCAGTGCTGAAGATAAACAAACACTGAAGCAAAACACCAACTACTGCATTCGCCCATGGTGATGCAAAATCGTTTCATAATGGAAGACATAGAGATTTGCATAAGCATCAGACAACTGAAGTGAGAAGATAATGGAGTAGGCTGAAAATGCGCATCGTTTAACAAATGAATACAAATTGTTTCTAATAAAAAAGTCATCAAATGTATTGAGGAAAATGGTAACTTGATATGGGCAAACACTTACGTTCCTGGTCCTGGGGATGTAATGTAAAGTTCGACAGAAATGTAATGTAAAATTTTGTACGTAACGCAGAGGTGTTCAAACCTAATTAGTTTCACATGCTGTGGTTAGTTTTGTCAAACACCTTAGATGCATCTAAAACTGCTGAAAACACTGGAGTGCCTTTGTCTACAATCTACATAAATCGATAAAATATATTTTAAAAAAATACAAACATGTCCTTTCCATGTTGTGGCTTAAAGCCAAATTGTTGTCAGTTGCGGAAACATATGGTGAAAACATCAGGATAATTGTAATTCCCAATCAGTTCGGTGATAGTTGTTGTGAGAGAAAAAAGTCTGTACTTGCGAGCATCAATTTTGTCACCTTTCTTATTTTTGTAAATAGGCGCAATAACAGTTTTCATGTATTGTTGCGGAATTTTGCTGTGCATTAAAAACACATTGCAACGATTACTGAGATAAAAGCACACACTGGGTCAGCACAGATGATGTGTTCAACAATTTGCCAGCAGCACGGTTTTGAAGAAGCTTGTGAATTAGGGATTCAAGCTTATCCCTGTTGCACATTATTAATCTCTTGAACATTTTCATGTTTGTTTTATATTTTGGTTTACAAAGGAGTCAGTGCTGCTCTTTTTGACGATTACAGTAATGCTTCAAAATTCAAACTGGGCTTTCCACATGGTTGAAAAGCTTCATTGCCGATTGCGCCCCGTGTGGATAAAAGCATGGCTTTCTTATTTCCGTTTCTGATACTTTGCTAGAACTTTCTTGGAGAGTGGTCCTGCAGGGTGCTTGTAAGAGCATTAGTCTTGTGCTTTTCCTTTGTGTTACGGAAGGCTGTCGGTGCGCATTTGAAATCTTTGAGGATTTCTTTCATATCGTTTTTTTTTACTTTGGCGCTGATCATTTTCTTTCTAGAAAAAGCAAGCATTTCTGCAAGCACAATGTTTCACACTCACACACACATGCCACGCAGAGATGTGATGCCTGGACGGCATACTAACAAATATATTGCAGCTTCACTTGTTGCCATTTAGAGTGAAATAACTATATTGATGTATGATGATTGTAGCATCTCGATGTGGTTAGGTTGTTGCACTTGTGGTATTACTTGCCGCGCTCGTTTTTGCTTGTTCTTTCATGTGCGTCTCGCTCGTCGTCACGTACTTGAGAGACTAGTTACTTGAATACAGATAAGTGCAAGTTTGGATCATCCCAAAGTGAAGAAAGCAGAGCCCAGGCGGCTGAATTCTTGAAAGCTTACAGCAAACATTGAGGTTTTACTTGTCTATTCACTCAGCAGCAACTTTTGTGATCTCGCAGCAGAAGTGCAACGGTCTCTTAAAAGCTATTAGAACACAATTTTATGCAAGCAATTCGCGTTGCATTTTAGAGTGCAATTAGCATCCGTTCATGGATTCGTTTCAACGATATATTTTTCATCCTTTTTTCACCTGCTAAAAGCAAAGTCAGTAAAAGCAACCGCATGAGTATCGCCACTGACGCTGGATGCCACAGGCCTCATTTGCAACTGGCCCCCTACAGCTGACAATACACTGTGACCATTTCTGATATTTTGATTTTGCTGACAATGGTATTCCCCTAGCAGTGGCGTAGCAATGGGTGGTATCTCCGGCCGCACCTTCTAGGGGACGGCAATTTGGTGATTAAAAATTAGTTTTTTAAAGTAGTTTCAACTCTTCAGTTTTTGTGAGTTAGAAGCAGGCCCGTAACCAGCTTGGGACACCAGGAGGGTCGAAGAGTTTTCCGAGAGGGGCCCAAATTTTTGGAACTATGTCCAATATTTTAAAACTATGTCCAACACATTTTTCCAGGGGGGGTGAAAAATTTTCTAGGGGGGGCTTCGCTCCCCTGGTTACCGTCCTGGTTAGAAGCCCAAGACTCGTAACGTAAAGGACTTGGAAATGTGGTTGTGGAGTGAGTAAATCGATAAAATGTTTACTCATAAGTCTGGGTCAAATCCAGGGTGCTTAGAACTCTGTGTTTGTTTAGAAATTAGTTTTTTTTTAAACACTTTCTGGTGAAAAATTTTCCCCAGTCCCTGCACCTTCCTCTCTAGTGAAGGCCATTTCCCTCCACCCCAGTCAAACGTCCTTAGAACAAAGGACAGAGCTGCCATCCCGACGCAGGCTACCAAAAATTACTGGTCTGGTTGTTCGAGGTTAAAATTGTCCACCCAATCAAAATCTGATAAAGAAGGCCCGCTTTAAATCAAGGTACTCAAACCTATCTTAATCTTTTTTCTTTCATCGGTCGATCCTTATTAGCAACGCCCGTGTCACCTTTTGGCATTCGCGACAAACAGTTCTTGGCACGTCTCATCCTATTGTTTAATGTTCTGTGGGAGGTTTTCAACAAACAAGTTTCGCAAGCTTCAGCCTAGTCATTAGGTGAACTTATCAACAACAAATTGAGGTCTCGAGTTCGACTCTCGGCCTGGTCTTACGATAGATTTTGAAAATATGTCCTGTAGCTTTCTTACCAGGCGCACGGTGTGCAGAAGAGCTGCAGACTGTCAAGAATGCTAAAAAACGAGTCAACTGATACCAGACAATCGGAACACTCAGTCGTAGTGCTACATGACAGCACCATCAAGTCACTACCTCAACAAAAATTATGAAATGCTACCACACGTTAGCAACAGCGTCTTGACCAGTATTGCAAAAACACCTGAGCTCTGCAACGGCACCAGCAATTAGAAAAAAATGAATAGGCTGATAAAAAAACTGAGCTATAAACCTGTCGCAAGCGCAGTCAACAATCAAAATTGAATACGCAAATCAGCAAAACAGAAAAAAGTCTTTGGGGAAAACTCAACAAAAGATGCCAGAAAAGACTTTGTTACTTTGCAACTTTAGTCAGGAATTGTCAGTGTATGAGAAGCTAGTAACATGGTTGGTAAAGCAGAAATAGCATGCGAAAAACAGTTTAAAATTTTAGGATCACACCTACATAAACATTCTGGAAAGTAACAAGCGAATCCAACGGGAAGTCTGCGCACGACGTAACTTAGTTAACAGCGAATATGCAAGAAAATAGTGTTTTGTGTAATCGAAGCGTTTTTAATTTGACTTCGGTGGACATTTCACCTTCGAAAAAAGCTGTGTCAAGAAAATTCCCAGATACTTTTAGAAACGCGACGATAACTGGAAACGTCCACAAACCAGTTGATCAAAATAAATCCAAACATACGGCAAGCAGACACCAAAGGCAAGATTCCAAAAACACGCCTGGCAGTGGATGACTGGATGTTCTTCACAAAATGTCAATTCAGGCGAGTGCACCTGGCAAACACAAGGCTTGCTTGCTACTTCCACTTGCAGTATCTTGCTGCATCGCTCTGAGAACCAAAGTAGGTTCTGAGGAACAAGTGTGCAGTTGGTTGTTGATTGTATGCTGGCTTGATAGTATCCACTAAACGCTACAAACAGCGGGCTCAGCCTAGTCATATTAAAAGCACTGGCCTTGTCTTCCAACTAAGCGACCTGAAGTTGCCAAGCCGAAGAAAGAATGTAGTGAAGCTCTCACCATTTCGTGTTCGTTGAAAGGCTTTCCAGATGCAGCAACACAAAGCTTTATTTACAGGATGCTTCGCAAGACGAACAGTTCGACAGTGGCGCAGTAACAAAAACGCAGTTCGCGAAAGCAGCGCATGACCCTCAACTGTGTGAAACGCGGTCAGTTCGCTCGAAATATAAGCGCTCGCACACACAAAAGCGACAGTTTAGAAATGAGTTATATTGAAAACTTTCCTGTTGAATAAATCACTTGCTTCATGCGGAAAAGCAAGTACAAAACTGTAGAACGTACACACGGGCTTTACATGAAAAATGCCAATTTTCTTCAGTATCCAATACATGTACGATCCCATTAAACACAGTTTTTTTCATGGAGAGCAAACTTATAGGCCTTCGTATACACACGCCCGTGCTTATTTCATGACATACTGGCTGATAAAACATGGCATTTGAAATAAAACCTTAATAGACACAACGGCGATATTGTGAAATGCAAAATTTGTGAAAAGTTTGAAAAGACACGTGCAGCCATACACATGCTGGTGTCAGATGGAAGCTGCTCTCGCCAAACCTTTTAAGTAACGTCTTTACCACCATGTTTGTGCTATCTATTAATCAGAGACGATGAAACGCTTTTCGTTTCTTTTTTGCACTGGCATTGAATGTTGCTACAGGAGTTTAACTGTCTAGATTCTGAAAAAATTTTCTACAATCGTCGGCACAGGCGCAGGTGCTCACATGATTTTTTCGTCACAAAGGTTAATTTAAAAAAAACGTTTTCTTGGCCGATGAACACAAATGCTGTGAGTTTTATCGACCGCAGCTGTTCAGTATATAACCCAAAAACACATCTGTTGAGGCATTGGACGTGTCAGGTAAGCGGCGATTACCTGATGAATAACATAACGTGAACTACATCAGGGATTCTCAAACTTTTGTTCTGCGTCCCCGTTTTGAAAAACGTTCATCTGTGCTGCCTCCTTGATAGAAAGCCAAGATGTTCATGATACGTGTAAAGGTCCCATTACAAATATCAAGAGGCATTTTTCTCTATGGCGAAATCATACAAATGCACACACTCCACGAAAGTAACCACACAGGAATAAAACTTCCACGTAATGACAACAGTAAGGAGAAAAAAATCAACAAAAAACAATTCAGTTTATGGAAGTTATTAAGCACAACTAATGGGATGGATGCACTTGATTATTTTTACACAGATCATCCATTCGAAGTTTAATACAAGACATTTTCAACATTTTTCGACAAGGAATGATTTTTGGATTTGATGATTGTCAATTTTGAGAATGCAGCTTCACACAAATATGTTGTGCAAAATGCTAAGAGTTTATGAATGGCTAGATCAGACATGGCTGGACATTGATTTCTTGTTCTTATCGAAAAGTGGCATAAATTCTGTTTTGAAAATTCCAGTTGAAAACTGTGTCTTTTAATAACTCCTAAAACTCATCCTGGGCATGGCAGGTGTGTTGCCTCGTGAAATTTCAAATGTGTATGGTTTGTGGATCCAACTCTTCCTGAATCAAAGTCGAAAGTACTTCTGAAACTGCGTACGAAGCTTTTATCTTTGGTCTAAAACTACTCAGTGTGCTCTGAAAAAGGTTAGTCTAGCCAAAAGACTAGACCTAGAGTTCTAAAACACAAGCATGCCTTCGTGTCGGAATGAATGCAACAAGGTCAATATTGGTTAGTACGTTAAAACAGTGATGGCGTAACAACGCAAAGCTTGTTGTGCTTGGTTGATTATTATCATTTGACAGCACAGGCGGACAACCTAGTAAACAATTGACAACATCAATCACGGTATTGTCCCACAAAATGCAGTGGAAGTAGATTCACTGCACGCCTAATTTTAAATTTTCTTGTAAAGTACACAAACTTTTATATCTGATTTGTCGAGGTAATTTGTTTCGCGACCCCAAAATTACATTTCACGACCCCAAATGTGGTCGCGACCCATAGTTTGAGAAGCCGTGAACTACATAACCCTCTAGGTTAGTGGTTCTTAACGGGTTCCCCCGTGAAAAATCTGGGGGTCCCCAGAAGCAAAGCTAAAGTGTTTTCTTTTCATCAACAGATGCACAAACAACAACGACCACCACTTTGACCAATGACACAACCGCAGACGGGAGATCCCCAAGCCAAGATCTTTAGGAAAAGGGGTGTCCGAGTTGGGGAAGGTTCAGAACCACTGATCTACAGTCTAAACCAGTGGTTCTCACCCACCGTTCTGAGGGCCGAATGCGGCCACTAAGCACCCTTTGTGCGGCCCTCAGCAGTCTTTCAATAAAACCTCTAATGTTTTGTTAAACAAACCTCGTTTCGCAATAAAATGAATCGTGTCAGTTGACTTGTGTGCTTTAGTGCGTTTCTCTATCAAAGTCGTAAGTCTTGGTTTGGCTCCCTGCGACAAATGAACCAGTGGTCTCTAGACCCATCGCCTTGCAAAAACTGTAGACCACTTCGCAAGGCGTTCATTCACTCTTCACTTCTGATGGAACAGCTTCCACAACACATTGCAAGAACGCTGTCATTGAACCTGAAACCAAATTTTCAAACTGTTATAATGGAAGAAAACCAAACGTGCTTTAACGTTTCAAACGATTTCTTAACATTTGGTTAAAACCAGGAAACCAGGGAAATGCATTTTATGCTTTGCTGAGCTGGGTCGCAACCAGCTGATATTTCCGGGAGGGGAAGTGATTGTAGCTTGTTGTTGTACCTAACAACTAAAAATGTTTTTTTTTAATTTCGGGGGGTTATTGCCCGGTTGTCCCCCTTGTTTGCAGGCTTGTCGTTGAGTGTGTTTGTCTCTTACAGTAGTATCTGTGGTGGACAAACTCTCTGTATCTTCTCTCAGTCTTTTACAAGCCTCTGCGGGTCACGAGCCCTCTGATTTTGAATGCCAAACCCAAAGCCCAAAAACCAACGAAATTTTATGAGTATGCCAAGCACAGACTTAGATAACAATGCAAATGATTCGTTATGAATTAGAAATGTCAAACAAAAGTGCCTCCTAAGCTAACACATCACGGAAGCAGACAGTACTTACAACATGCAAGTGGGAATGAGCAATTTAAAATAGGGAATCCGGAGGGCTCAGATTCTAAATCACATAAAATTTCAATTTAAACAAAGTAAAAGGATTTGACCTTTATTTCCACAAGGGCGTTAGTGACGGATCTGTGGCGTGTGCGTCACGTGTGTAACACGTGCAAGTATTACGTTTGGTTTATTCATGACGTACATCAGGTGAAAGCGATAAAATGAAATTGAAGGAAAAAAGGCGGGCGTAACGCCGCATTGTGCTCATCGTTTTTCTTCCTTTTTTCGTCACACTCTCGCAGTGCGTGTTGTGAGCAATCGAAGAGACCAGAAATTGCAAGCGATGTGAAGTTGAAAGTTCAGAAGAAAAATGCTGACACACTACAGGACGGTGGCGCGATAATGCTGAACGGTTGCCTTTGCTAAAACAACTTGCTTCAAAATATCTCTGCGCTAGTCAGCAACAACAACGGAAACATTCATTTTTCGCGGCCAGTGTCCAGGCGTTTTCGTCCGCGTGAGTCAGAGCATTTCCATCGTGCCCGCAGAGACGTGGTTGTCGTAGCGACCAAAATTCAGGTCGACTGAATCATAACGCATGTTGTTTCAAGCCATTTCGGAAGCCTCGTCCTGCGAGAAGTTACGCTTATCTGAAAGCGACTTTTTCTATTGTGTTAAATAATAATCGTCAGCTGGCGTTGGGATTTATGAAGTTCTTGTTATTTGTACAGTAAGTTTTGAGGCTTCAGCGTATGCATATAGTTGAGCAAGACGTATTGTTTTGTTTGTCGCGGTTGGGTCTGCGCGTTTTTTTCATTGCAGTCTTGAGGTTGTTCACTTTCTCTGACCTTGTTTTGACCTTCCAACGTTTCATCTGTCAGCACTGCTTTCAGATTATAGGACTGACGATGCATAGTGTTACGTGAAATCGAGTTCCTGTTAAAATTTTGTGATTGATTCCTTTCCTCTTGCCCATCCTTACATAAAATATAATGTGCATGATTGATGAAACGGATAAATTCAGAAATTGGTTGATGATATCAAAATGCGTCAATCAACCTTGGTCTGACTCTCTCACGTAAAGCCATCACTTGTCACCCAATTATTGTCCAGGGTTCGGCAACCTCCGGTCTTTGGCAGAGGTAGCTACGGATCTGGAATGCCGGAGTCGATTCCAGCAGGATTCTGCGTTTTTGTTGGACCCAAAGATTGCTGAATTTTGATTGAATCGATGGTTGCCGGAGTTTGAACAGGAATCGGATTCTCAAATTTGAAAAAATGTTGGACCCGGATCCGGATTCAAAAATTTTGGAATAGGAGCTGAGTCAGAGTCTGAAAATGTGACTGCGGCCACATCTGGCCTTTAGGCCATATGCTCCCTAGCTCAGTGGTTTTTAACGTTTTCTCTACCACGTCTCCCTTAAGTAATTGTCCTTTTGCTTCAAGCCCGCCATTTTTGCTCAGATTTTCACTTTCAATAAGTAAATTGGACGGAACACTCTCCAGTTGAAAAACTTTACATGTTGCAGAGGACGCAAGGGCTCGCGCCGCCTAGAAATCTATTGACACCCCATTGGGAGGTGTGTGTCCCGGTTAAGAACCACTGCCCTAGCTAGTGTTCCGGTTCGGCCTAACGCACTCCTAATTATTTATTATTGCATTCGGTCTAATTGCACATAGCACTTGCTACTGCGCCACAGCAAGAACAACGCCTACTTTGGCATACTTATTCCTTTTGTGTTTGTTCTGTTGCACCTGCAGTTCTGCGTTTATACTATCCCAAGATTCTGTTTCTTTTACAAACTTACAACATTGCAATGACTCCATTTGTGGATTGCAGAACGACTCAGAAAAATGTCTGCGGGTTTTGTGCAAGAGCGGTCACAGGTAGGCTTGTGTTGCGGAGCAATTCCTGGTAGTGCTGGAGTTCTTTCACCTTCCGCTTTGTGTTGCCTGGATTCTAAACATTCTTGGAACGTACGGATTGAGTGTATGGGTAGGTCTTTCCATGCGTAGGTCGCTTGTGGCTGTTGCTAGGGTACATTTCGGTGGACTTGCTTGTTCACGGTTGCAAATGCTGCCGTCATATGCTTTGCTGCTGTTAAATACGTTTTCTGCTAACGCACAGAAAACCATTCCATCGATTCTGCCTGCGTTCGTAATCGCTGGTGAGGAAAATCGCGGCAGAATTAATTAACAACACGTCGTACGCTTTTAGTTTGCGTGTTGAGAGAGGCAGATTTTTGTCAGGTCGCATTTTACCAGGTAACTAGTAATTGCACCATTTCCAAATATTGTTGACCATTTCCACCGTGTTCTTGCGTAGCGGCATCAGAAAAATATTTCGTAATCACAACATTACTGACACTATGCAATACTATCATGAGATAGAACGAGCTTTACCCCCTTAACCCTGCGTTAGTACTTTGGGTGGTATTTCCAGTTATCGTGTTTAGTGCCAATCATTTTTGCCTTTACTTCGTGGCCAGATTACCAACATAAAACTTTCGCGCTCTACCCTAATTACCAGGCGTTAAGAGCAGAAGCAACGCACAGCTACTAGATGTCTGCGGAAGGTTGACCTCGAAGGTCAGGTCTTCAACCCTGAATGCACTGACGAGTTCTTCGTCCAACCGCTTAACAAAGTGCTTGTTTTGCAATGACACCAACAGCACCTCCATGCGGTCGAACCTCAAGAGGCATTTTGATACCAAACATGTGCGCAGATACAGAGACTAGTTTGCGACCTAAAGACTGAAGCTTTGCTTGTAGTTACGGTTAAACCAAGAGTAATCCCTCTTCAAGAATCACATATCCAAAACTTTTTAGTCTGCTTAGCCTTGTACTCGTGCATCATTTGAAGTAACCTTGTTGATTGCCAAGAAAATGCATCCTTTCATTGATGTAGACTTTGTAATGGATTGTATAATTGCTGCTGTTGACGTTATTTTCCTCGAGCAACACGATGCCTTCAAAGCAATCCCGCTATCTGCCTGCGCTGTCACTCCACTCGTGAAAAACTTGGCCTTGGATGTCTGATCCTCAATCTCCATGAAGTTCAAAACTCCCGATGCATTCTCCATCGCTTGAATGAGAGCTGTGATACTATGGATGCTACGCAACTGGCCATCTGGGTGCGTGGCGTCGATCTGAAGGCAATACAGTTTTTCTGCCTCATTCCGATGAAAGGAAGGCGTTCTCAATGCTATTTTAGAGGATACATTTGTACATTAATATTTTGTGAATTCTTACTGTGTGATTTCTGGCAATTTCTATTCACGAAACAGTCTAACAGTTGAAGTGATGCCGTGCTAGCATACGAGGGATCTCTGTGGGATCGTAAACTAACACGCGTTCCTTTTAACCATCAAAGACTCTACACCAGTGGTTCTCAACCTTTTCCGCTGAAGGGAGCAAATTCCAGCACTACCATTTTGTTAGAGAGCTGCACTAAAGAACTTTTAACACAAGTCAACTGACACGATTTGTTTCATAGCAGAAGGAAGTCTGTTGTACAAAATAATGGAGGTCTATTGAAACATTGCTGAGGGCCGCACAAATCGTGCTTGGGAGTCGCATGCGGCCCTCAGAACAGTGGTTGAGAACCACTGCTCTACACTATCTTGCCTGCTTTGAGCGGTTTCGGCCTGTCGAAGCTCGTCTCGATAACTGCTGCCCCTGCCATGGTTGGTTCTACCATGTCACTTTCGCAGCTGCTCACTGACCACTTCCGCTCTTTGGGCTGTGCACAGAAGGTATGCAAGGTGCACTGCAGCGTTCATCAGGAGCTGTTGTGTGCAAAGGAAACAGGAATAAAGAACATTGTCTTTTGTAGTGAAGTTGTTGAATACATTGCTTGCTCGTCTCCTCAACCACCGCATCTTCAAAGCAGATGTGCAAAGCTGCTGACGATCTTCTTTATCACACTGAGGTTCGCTGGCTCAGTCTTGGCAATGCCTTGAAGCGCGTTTTTGCTCTTCCCCGGGAGATCGTTTCTTCGTCAGCAAGAGGGGCCTCAAAGGCTTTGAAATGTTTTCTTGTTTGAGTCCGTCGTTTCGGCTTCTTCAGTGATATCAGCATTCACCCCAATCAACTTTAGATGACCCTGCAAGTTCGTGACGTGCTCATCACGACCAGCAAAGCCCCGTGCGGTCATTCGAAACAAAGCTGATGCTGTACGATTAGCATCTGTGGAAGAGAAGCCACATCTACTTCCGTTAACTCGCCCCGTGCGATGAACCCTTCATGATACGGAAGAATGCGTCAGTGTTCTGTCGACTCTGCGGGATGAATATTCTTCACGCTTGACTGATATTGGTTCTCATTCGCAACAGCTGAAGATTGATGGCGCTCCTTTTGACTTTCCGTACGATGGCGCTCCTTTTGACTTTCCGTACGACGTCGCCGTTTCTGATGCGCAACTAGAATTGATTGAGCAGGATTCGTACGTCCTCTTGGCTCAGTTTACTTTTTCTGCTATTTCCATTAACTTTTACCATCAGCTGCCACTTACGATCTTCAGCTGTTGCGATTTCCTTTTGTAAGGGCAAACTGAGCTCTCAGCTCGCAAAAGATCACTTTCGTAAAGATATTCCGTTGGAGAAATCCTCATCACCGGTACTGCACATTGCATCTAACTTTGAAGATGCAATATCAGATTTCTCACTGAACTACTTTAACTGTAAATGAAGTTAGGTGAGGGATTTGATGCTGCCTGAACGTTGTAATCACCTGATTTCTTTGTCCTTGCAACAATATTTTATTTTGCAACTGAATATGAGGGTTTCGCAGTGTTCGGTTCTGCATGTAAGTTGCAGCGCATTTGTATCCCACCTTGTCTTCGTCACGCGGGGTCCACCAACACGTTTGTGAGTTGCAAATGAAGTGAACTAACATGTGTGCAAGTGCTCAGCCAAGGGTCAAAAGCTATCGAGCAACAGGTTTGCAAATTTCAAGTTATCCCTTTCGCTTATCTCGAACAGTCTCCAAAACAATCTTCTGTTTCTGCTTCACGCAACTATGATGTGTCTACTGCGCATATCATCCATGAACTTCGTGTGTGATTTAAACAATAAACTACAACAACCCGTCTTTAGAAAACCTTGTTTCTTCTGGACTCGTGCGCCTGCTTGACCCGTGAAGTGACCTAGTGGTCCGAAAAGGTTGTCTGCCCCTGGTGCAATCCAGTATAACGCTAAAATATATGACATCGAGCGCGAGATCTACCGCCTAATGAAGCAACCAGTTCTATCTTTATCACCATTTCAGCATCCGAAAAGCATTAGGAAGTCTGCACCACCAAGCTGATCAATAATATTTTGTAGATTTCACCCTACATGCTCTGCATCAGTAAATAGCATGAATATTTCAGTTTTTAAGTCAAATGTTGGACCCTCAATTGTCATACTGAGTAGTTACTGTTTGGGATCTTTCGTAATGTTTTCTTTCAGCATAAAAAGCACGGCTTATATTAAGGAAACCCCTTAACAATTATGATTAACTTAGCAGTGTAAATTTAACTGTATTTTTCCAGAACAAATTGGAGTGATTGAGATTGAAAAAAATGAAAATATTCTAGAAATTCAAAAAACGGACGCACCAAAGACACTGCAGTGAAAACAAAGTAGTCCTGGTGAACGACTTCACACGCTGTGTAATGCCGTTTGAGAACCACCTTCATAATATCATCAGTGCCATTAATTTTTGTGTCGCGCACCAAAAACGGATTTGCTTATTGATATTTGTCGAAAATGCGCTCTGTGCAACGTTTTTATCGTCCTGTTTATGTCAAAGCGTTGTCGTACGGAAAGGTCATATCTTTTAAACAAAACTATTGCCACGCGCATTCTTTTTTAAGATCACTTTCGCACAATGGTTTTCCACATCTTGGCTAAAGCTATCAGCACACATTTACTTACTTTTGATTCTTTCAAAGGTCTCGTTGGTGCAAGGACGAACAAATATCAAGTAGACCGGAACAGATGTTAGGATCATCGCAAGGCCTATCCCACTTTCGACCGGGGCTTCAACAAACGAGAGCACTCCAGTCGCTGAGCACAAGAACGCTGCGAGAATGTGAACGAACAATGGCAGCTGAAATAAGAAAGAGTGCTGTTTTTTTTTTCGATTCGAAACAAATATTTTATTTACCTAATAATTTTGATGCACGGGGTAACGCCACCAGGAATCAAAACAAGCCGGAAAAAAACTTTTAGGGTGCTCGTTTTTATATGTTTCACAAAGTTGAAAAATTAATCAGATCGTTTTCTCCTTCGCATGAAGTAAACAATGAATTAGTCTCGCCCAGCACAGTTTTGTGACTGAAAACATTGCTGTAGAACAGGGGGTGACCAACGATTTTGAATCTGAGAACTACTTTCTGGTTACCGATTAATCCGAAGGGTACTAGTTTGATACACACTTCTGAAATAAATACTTTGCTCGATTTACCTTGAAATATTTTAGTATTATTAATGATATTCGTCAATGTGCAAACACTGATCATGCTAATGTTATTTTTACTTCAGAACAGGCCCGCAGGCGACCTACTTGGTCCTTGCGGGCGACTGGTGACCCCTGCAGTATAGAACAACACGTTCCGCCAGGAATCGAACCCTGGTCGATCTTTCTGTTCTGGACTTGTAAAATGCGCAACTATGAGGGTAAGTTGATGCATAACTATAGAAAAAGTAACTGAAGGGTTTACTGGCAGAGAGTTGAGCTGACGCATTTCACTGCAATTATATAACCCAGCTATTTTTAAATGCAAAACCGTAGCATTACTATTTTTGAATTAGCGGTTGCAAGCTGTCAGATCAGGGTCTCCAGCCTTCTTGGGCGGAGGGTCACAAAAGAGGGTCTCAGTCGAAAACGGAGCCTAAACTTCCAAAAACACAAAAATCGTTTTACAATGGGGAATTATCAGCGAAAGACTGGAGGATGACATATGCCTTCACGTGGCCCTCCCCGTTGCGCCATTTTTTGAAATGCTTACTAAATCTGTCGATTCGTGAGCAACCACTGCTACCCATGCTGGATGTGTTCAACGTAGTCTGGGTCATAATACGCCCTTCTCAGGGCGCGGCAGTAAAAATGCTGTTGAAGATGATCCACGACCCAACGTACTCCAGCTGAACACTGAGGGGCTCACTGCAAGCAAGATCAGCATTATCGAGCAGCTAGCCTATAAGAACAAGGCATTTATCATCATCCTACAGGAGACCCACTGCACAACTGCTGACAAGCTAGTGATTCCCAACTTCTCACTAGCTGGGTCAGACTGACCCAGCCGGATTAACAATAGCAGCAAATGTAGCAATTGCTACGGGCCCCGCGCTTTTGGGGGCCCCGCGGTCTTCTGTGATACTGTAAATCGTATTTATTACATTAAATATAAGATTTTTTCAATCTAAGAAGTCAGTATTTTGCAAAATTTGCTATAAGTAGTAAGCGAAGGTTTCCAATTGAACGCTGTCTGTGTCCAAAATTTCTCGTTTGATTCTTTTTGTATAGTTACGTAACAAAAGGCATAAGATTGCGCTCAGCATTGTTGCCAATTTAGCTGATTTGCTGCTAAATCTAGCAGGATTTTCTCATTGTTAGTTGTAAAATTTTCAATCTAGCAGTAAGCTGATTTTCTAGAAGGATCTTATCAACCGTTTGGCAGGTTTAACAGGTAACAAATTCTTGACCAAAAACCTGTTTCAACAGTTTTTCAAGATGAAAACTTTTACACCTTCATCAAAAAATATACTTCTCTTCTTTATGACGTATTTAATTGGGTAACACCAGGACAAAGCACAAACAGCTGCCTGCAATTATTTGGAATTTATATTATGATGCAAAGAAGCTGCTTCAAGCAGATAATTGTATCATAATCACAAGTAATTAGATGGCTTGATGAAGCCTAAATCATTTGCCTGTGTGCTTAGTGAGGTCGTTAAGTTAAAACACAACATTGGTAGAATATGTTTTTATCCCACGGCACGATATTTCCAAGTGGTTCAGTTAAGCTGGTAAGCAGTAATGTGTGGTAAAAAACTTCCTGGTAAACCAAAACTGTCAAAGGTTTCGACGTATATGGTTGCAATATTCAGAACTTAAGTTGGTTCAGTGCCTCAAGAAAAGCCTTTTGCCAAGTTTGCAATGATGCAATCATACCGAAATATTGTGAGCTTAAAAGGCATAACTGGTGGCAGAAGCACTCAGATAAGACTAACGAGACTGTCATGTCACGATGCGAACTGGAGAGAGCATGCAGAGAGAAAGCTAGAAACAATGATGCATTGCCCACACACTTCATGATTTAGCAGGTCCGGCACTGGGGTCAGTCCTGAGTTGGAAGCATGGCCTTGCCAAATTTGTCCATGAGCGGTTGGAATGGTCACTGGTCGATCAGTCTCCAGGGCAATCAGAGACTGAGTGGTTGTGCGTAGAGGTTGTGGGATGTAAGCTCATTAACGTCTACAAACCTACACGCTCGCGATTCACACCAACGGCCATCCCGACGTTCCCATACCCCAGCCTGTATGTTGGTGACTTCAACTGCCAACATGTCAACTGGCGTTACAACAAAACATCTCCTGACGTTGAGAACCTGGACTCCTGGGCAACATCCAACAACCTTGGACTACTGTATGACCGAAAGGAAGAAGCCAGTTTCTCCACTCACCGATGGAACGTCGCCACCAACCCGGACCTGGCCTTCGCGAATTTCGGCAAGGACAGCCGACTGCCAGACAGGGGTGTTCTAGGAAAGTTCCTACGGTCACAACATCGGCCCTCCCACATAACGCCACCGAAGTTCAAGGTTCCTGCCCACAGCGATCCGGTGAAGCGTTGGAACTTTCGCAAGGCTGATTGGAAGCGCTTTTGCCTTCTCACAGGTGAATCCGTTGAGATTGCCACCTCTGGACACATCAAATATTGAGAGGGCATACCAAAAGTTTTGCGAGAGCCTGCTATCCGCGGCCAAGCAATGTATCCCACGTGGCCGTCGGAAGAAGTATGTGTCATGCTGGGACAAAGAGCGCGAGACCCTCTATTGCTCCTTCATCTGAGCCTCAGTGGGGACTGACTCTGATAGAGTCGCTTTGCCCCTACTTTCTGGGCTAGAACGGAAGAAGCAGGAACGGTGGGAGGAAGCTGTAAATTCCATCGACTTCTCGCACTCTAGCCGCAAGGCGTGGAGCACCATCAACAAACTCACTGGCAGGTCTGGACGCTCCTCTCACCTGTGCCCCGTCTTGGCAAACTCCATTGCCTCGCAACTCGTGAAGAACGGAGCACACAGGACCAGGGGTCGTGAGCCCACCAGGCTCGTCAACAAGCAGCAATCCGACCTATGGAAGATTCCAACACTTGAAGGTCACAGTATCTCTGAACCCTTTAGGCCGGCGGAGCTTGCCGCTTCTCACAGACGCCTGAAGCCAGGAAAGTCTCCGGGACTGGATTCCATCTTCCCGGAGTTTATACTCCACGCCGGGTCGGCTCTCAAATCTTGGTTTTGCAATTCCCTAATTTCCTGCATGCGCTAACTCAAAAATCCAAAGATTTGGAGAAGAGCACTAATAGTTGCGATCCCTAAGCCAGAAAAGCCATTGGGGGACCCAAAAAGCTATCGTCCCATATCCCTGCTGTATGTCCCCTTTAAAATCCTCGAGAGACTGATCTACGCTCGTGTCGAACCAATCATCGACCCACTGCTCCCGCCGGAGCAGGCGTGCTTTTGACACGGGAGGTCGACCATAGACCAGGTAACCCTGCTGACACAGGACATCGAGGATAGTTTTTCGGCTAAGAAGAAGGCCGGAGCTGTGTTTCTCGACCTCAGAGCAGCCTACGACACTGTATGGCACTGCGGCCTCACCTGCAAACCGTTGCGATTGCTGCCTGATAGACACATGGTCCACAAGCTCATTGAGATGGTTGGCAATCGTAGCTTCACCCTTACCACCGGAAATGGCAAAAGGAGCAGGTTACGACGCCTCAAGAACGGCGTCCCACAGGGATCTGTCCTGGCACCCCGTCTCTTCATCATCTACAGTACATCTCTGACCTGCCAACCACCGTCTCCTGAAAGTATGCATATGCTGACGATCTAGCAATCATGCATGCTGATGGAGATTGGCAGGCAGTGAAAGGGGTGCTGAGCAAAGACATGGCAACCACAGGTGAACACCTCCAGACTTGGAAGTTAATCTCAGCACTACAAAAACGATGTCGGCAGCCTTCCATCTTAACAACAAGGACGCTAAACTTGAGCTGAAAGTCAACTTCAACAACGAAACTCTGCCCTTCTGCTTCGAGCCAGAATACCTCGGAGTAACGTTGGACAGGTCGCTCACGTATCGGCGACACCTTGAGTCACTTCGCAAGAAGCTGACATCACGCGTCGCGCTCTTGAAACGGCTTGCTGGCTCCGGTTGGGGTGCCGGAGAACCAACTCTGCGAACAGCCACCCTAACCTTGGTGCATTCAACGGCAGAGTACTGCGCTCTTGTTTTGTCCCGCAGTTCTCATACCCGCCTTATCAACGACGCCTTGCGAATTGTGACTGGATGCCTGCGTCCTACACCAGCGGACAACCTTCCAATCCTCGCAGGCATCCAACCTGCTGAGCTTTGTCTCAAAGGAGCAACACCGTCTCTAGCACGCCGTGCCATGGAGCCTGGACACCTGCTCCACTCAGCACTCACCTGTCCACCGAGTGCAAATGCACGGCGCCTCAAATCGAGACACCCATCATTTGTACCCGCCACACAACAACTCATCAGTTTATCTGACAACAACAACATACGTGCGGCGCACTGGGCGGACCATCAATATAATGTGGAGTGGCGGACAACCCCACAAGACTCCGCGTTTTCATCGTCGACACCGGCACCCACCCCTCTGAATGACCCTCCCAAGAAAACCTAGGGTCCGGCTTAACCGCCTCCGCACCAGTGTCGGGCGTTTCGGCTCTTGCTTGTACAAATGGGGTATGGCCTCCTCCGCGGTCTGTGAGTGTGGCGCAGAAAAACAAACCGTCGACCACGTTGTCCTCCAATGCCATTGCCCGGCCTGACGGTTCTGGATGATACGACAATCGAACGGCTGCTCAACACCTGCCACGAGATCTATTGCGGCCAAGCAGTGTTTAGAAGAACTCGCTCAAAAGATGAAAGCGAACGACTAATAAACAAAGTTCATCACCAATTTCCAGCACACCTTTTTTTCAGTACAACGAGACCTCTGAAATAGTGTCAGCTCCTTCATCAAAAAGTCTTCACGCTTAATTTGGCAAAAAGTCCGCTATTTTTCTTCGATTCTGTTAAGTGCACCTTCATAAGTACTCGTCGCCCGTACTACCCGCCTTCAGCAGTTCAAAACTGTGTACTGAAAATCCTTTCAAAAGCGCCAGCTTATAGGATTGTACATGACGAGAGGATGGGTTATATTTCTGGGACTGCTTGTCATGAGAGATAACATATTTCGTAATCAACCTTCAAGACAGAGTTTTGAATGATAAAAACTTATGAAAAAGTACGTAAAGCATAGCGAACAAAAACTGACCCGAAGGAAAGCACCTACTTTTAGAGGTCTATCCAGTTCCGGCCGCTGATATCGCAAGATAATTAATCCAGTAATTGCCAGGGCCATGGCGAGGTAGTAAACGAAGTTGACGTAGGTAATCAAAAGAAAAACGTCGTCTGTTATCATGTACACCGCTGATAAGGCTCCCTGAAAAGAAAAACGTTTTTGAAATAATGTTGTTTGTATTATAACCAACTCAAATTGCAAACCACTTGGCTTACGTTACTTACTGCAACAGTCCTCACCTCTGTCTGAGCTTCTTGTTTAGTGGCATTTAAGTTTGCGATATTTATGGCTGTGCTGCGACAAAACACAGTGTGTGGCGCTTTTTAGTTTTTCCAATCTTCAATTTTGCTCATTATGTAACGCTTCTGTGTGACGATGACCGAATGTGACAATTACTGGTGCCTTGTTTCAGTGTTTATTCTTCATCAGTATCGACTACGCGTACCAAATAACCAGAAGCGTAACGAGGTTAGATGGCGCCCGGGGCAAGAAGCAAGTTTGTCGCCTCCATGTTTGAACCTGAGGTTCAAATGTACTGTATTGATAAAGTACTTGTGATATTTTAGTCTTTTCGGTCTTTTCGGCGCCCCTCGCAGTGATTCGGCGCCGCATAGCGATTAAACGCCCGAGGAATGTGCCCCTCTTGCTCCCCTCGTTACGCCCCTGCAAATAACTCCTACCATGTGAAGCGTTGTGTATAAGCTTTTCTGTACCGTTGCGTTCTTTTAAAAGGTGATATGGACCCTGTGTCTGAAACAGACACGTAAACTGAAAAAAGTTTAATTAATTGTTTATTTCACTGAAAATGGCCCAAGGGTTCAGCCGTAAGTCCTGCTTCGTAATTAATGTAAAAACGGACATCGCCAAGCAACCAGCAATCGAAGATTTGTCAGGACCCAGGGTCTAAACCTGCAACTGATCTGCTGATGCATGCCATCACTTTCACACCTTTGTCCCAAAAAACTTTGTCTTCAGGTCGTAATCCCAAAGGCAAAGACCGATCAGATTATGCTTTGCCGAAATTGAGTAATCACTGTGGCCCCCATGTTCTCATGTATTGTGTATTATGCAGCGAACAGACATGCATTCAACCTACACCTGAGAACAAAATTTTTGCTAGACACTGGATATTACGAATAAAAACACCAAACCAAAATAAATTTTCTTTGAAAGCCGGATAAATAGTACACGTTACACGCTCAAACAACAAATTGTACTAATGCGATGTACAGTCTTTCGATCTTCATCGGCATGTGGGTAACCTTGCGAAAGTTAACGTAGAACTTACGATCACAATGATTGAAGGCGCCGGAGTTAGATTACGAAGATGAATCATAGCCATGATCGACGGGAGGTGACCTTCGCATGCTCCAACGTAGAATAGTCTAGAAAGAATTCATGTTGTTGTCATGCACGCTGTCACGTCAAATGCACAGCAACCAAATGAGTTTAGTGATGCAACTAAAAATTACCAACACCTGGGGTGCCAGAACTGAGGCTTTTTCACGTCATTGGGTTGCTTTGAAGGTCAAGCTGCACTTTCCAGCACTGATGCTTGTTTGGGCTACTTTCGCAACCGATGAAATAACGAGGAGCTTGTTTTTTAATGACGCTTTTGCTTGTCGAATTAAAAACATTCGCTTTCGGAAATGTAAATGACAAAAATATGGTAACAAATGACTTTGACACACGAAAACAGAGATGTGACGACTGGAGTTGTTTTTTGCCTGACTCCGGCCTTGAATTACTTTGGAATTACTTGACTCGGATCACTTTTTCGAAATAAATCGGCTTGAATCGAGTCAGCAAAAGCAGCTGCTCGTGGCGAATAGGACTCATGGACTTATTTTTGAGGTGGAACGCGTAGATTTGTTCTTTATTTAACGTCCAGGGAAAGTTTCAAGACATTTCATGCGGAACCTTTGCAGAACTTCTAAGCTTCAGCTGAAAACCTCCATTACTGAACATTGGCGTAGCGAGGCTAAGTGCCGCCCGGGGCCGACCATAAAAATGCAGCCCTTTCTACCCCTCAAATTGCTTACAAGAATTTGAAATGAAAGAAGATCATATTTCGTGCTTATGAAATATATAAGGGGTAATCAAACACTCACAAACTGCAAAGGGTCTTGTTTTTCATTGTCGGATTATGATTTCTGCTTGTGGCCACTTTTCTCATTGTTACTCTTCCTATTTTTTTGCTTTCTTAAAGTACCGGTATATGCCTATATGGACCAGACACTTTCTGTCAAAAGTTTTCCTTGTTGGCTTTTCGCCTCCGGTAAGCTGCACCACTCGGCTTTAATCGTTTACTCCAGGGTTTCTCAGCTTTTGAGCCACGGAAGAATTTTTGATGGTTCACGGCCAGGTAATATTGAAATTGAGTATTTTTTTGCAAGTTGAACCCTTTAACGTAAACGTTGGTAGCTCATAGCTCATAAGCTGCAAATGACGTTCAACGCTCTCCTTTGGCGTTATGAGTCAGAGATTATTGCAACACAGAAATTCCAACGTAGCCTACCACGTTGTGCACAATGTGCAGTTACTGAAGACATTGAGGCAGACGGGCGGCTTATGTTGCCATGGAAACGAAATCTGGAAGTAGGCTTAATGTGAAAAATGACGTGATCTGTGCATTACCATGTATTGAGCCTCGAATAGCCTACCTATACTTTGTAACAGGGCCGCAACCATCTGATGATATTTTCGGGGGGAGCAAAATGATTGTGCGTTGATGTTGTACCTCACAACTAAATGTGTTTTTGAAAATTTTAAAGTGAGCAATTGCCCGGTTGTCCTCCCTCATTGCGGCTCTGCTTTCAAATAACAAACATGCGCGGCCTTCGCATTGATTGTAGCTAAAGTTGTGTTACTAAAAGTTGTTTATATTTCTGCCCCTTGCATGTGCAACAGTTATCGTAATGGAGAAGTTGTACAGTCGGTGGGCCGCGGACTCTGTGTTTGTTTATTAACTGGACCACATGCTTGAAAAAGCTGAGAATGCCTGGTTTATTCGTTCTAGGTCTAGGGAATCAAACAAAAATGTTAAGAGCAGTGAAGGCAGCATACCCACATACGGATGTAAATATTTATGTATGCTAATATTTCGTGTAGTAGCCTATCCCCGTCTTTAACTAAAAAAGTGCATATGCTGCATATAGCAGGCTGCAATAATAAATGCAATAATATTATATCAATGATGTAAACATGTTTCATTGTTCATTTCGCGTTTCAGTAGTGGTTTGTTCCTCTTAGAATATAAAAAAGTCTTCAAATTTTAACTCTGTCAGCACTGACGCTGGGCCCTCTTAAGGTGCGGAACCAACTTTGATAAATAGATCACATAGACTTAAGCTAAAACCGGCTCTGGTTGAGAAGCACTGGCTTGCAGCCATCATCATAACCTGCAAACATACGCAGTCTAGCTGTTGGGTTAGGTTTCTTCCAGTTACGCTTGCATAGTGTTATTCCTTACCTCTTACCTTCGTTTGTTACCAACAGATGTCTATTTCGAAAACTGTATTAATATTACCAAACACTGCCAGGTAGAACATCTGTCTTTTTGATACTCAGCAGTGATTATATTCGATGGAAATCACTTTGAACAACTTAATTCAGAACAGCCATTGCCAAGTTGTGAAATGTTTCGACTAACATTTAAAAGCCTTCACCACAATCATACCCAAACATATGGTTTGCTGTTGCGTTAGGTCTTCAGACTAAGGGTCATCCCTCTAAATTCATCACAATGAGTGCAAAAACTTTAGTAAACTTTTCTTTTTGAAATGACTTTTCCTATGACTGCAAGTGTTAAGCGTACCGTTGAACAAAAAGTCAAGCTCTCTACGAAACCTACTTTGCCTATCGGTTGGTTCTGATTCACTCTACTTGCAGTTCAAGCCTGCAATCTGAGTTCTAACGACTAAATTACCCACGCACAGTGGCGTACGCAGAAAATTTTCATGGGGGGGGGTTTGGTTCAAGGTCATATGGTGGTCATTTGCATTTGGTGTGCGCTCTTTGTGACGTCACAATGTGACGTCATTTCCATGTTTCCAAACCAACGTTTTGGCGAAGTTTGTTAACATAATATGCATATTTTTCTACATCCACTCCCCTTATTTTATGTGTCGTTGAATATAAACTATCAGCGCTCCAAGTTAGGCTATCGGAGAAAAACAAACTCAACGCTACGACACAGCAGTTCATAACTGCAAAAATATCAGGCTGCGTGT
>JGI24158J21664_10002005_pt1 | contig 24039 bp, 14 predicted proteins | sample Ectturendosymbi3_FD_21664 | JGI IMG/M metagenome (IMG submission 21664) | reverse complement strand
TTAGCCAAAGAAAAATTTTACCCGGTCTGAATGTAGCTACAACCTACGGTGCGAGTTGCGTTCAATAATGTGTGGAGAATTGACATTACTGGGTCTTTCACTGTGTCCTTTTTATCGATATGGCTTTGCTTTTCTTTGCAGAACAGGTCTCACGAAATTTTAATGCTGTCAAAAAACTGACACCATATGATGTTCAAACCTTTTTATAGCAGACAGCTTGAAAAGCATCAGCAACACTTCTAATGCGACATGAAGCTCATGCAATCGGCATCGATGAGCAGTGTTTACAAATGTAACTAAGTCATACCAACCTTTTGAAAATAGGCGCTGAATATTTTATGAGAATTGCCGCTTCAGCGTGAGAACGCAAAAGGGCTAGAGAGGTTGTCCATATTTCCTAAAAATGCGGGGATTCACCAAACGCACGTTGGGCTGTTTCACCGTCAAAGATGTAGTGCTGACATCGATTACACTGCGTAATCTTCAGTTTGACTGCAGGAAGGTTTCATGCTTTTCTTTTTCTCTGCTTCGAAGAACGTTCTGTTGTGGGAGCGTTTTGATTAGTTTCATTCTGATCTTAGCATCGTTTCCCAAAATCAGACAACACCAAACAAACGTTCGTTTTAGTGTGTTAGAAGTGCCCAATCTCTTCAACATTTCGCCATATAAGAAGCGCTACTTTTTGCTGAAAGTGTTTGAAAATCTCTTTAGTTAACACCAAACCTTACGCCAAAGCTATCTGAAAAGGAGCTTTATTTCTTGATTGCATTATGATGGCCCATTGCTGCCGAAAGAAAAACAATCAAGAATTTTGCATGGAAAAGGCATTAGCTTTTTTAGCAAAACGCGTAGCAAATTATAATACTCACTAAAAAAGATACTAATGACTTACTGTCACCAAGAAAGTTAAATCTAACAAGATTTTTTAATCATCCTTTGCGAAAGGTGCTCCTAAACAAAAAGTAAACTGATTTGCAGCACTTTGAGGTTGATGATGAGAAGTTCGCAACACTGAAAATATAAAGAAACAAGTTTTACACTTGCGTCGTTGATATGCAGAACGTTGCCGTAAACAGCCAAACCATGCTAGTTTTTTTTAGCAGAATGTGGAGCAAAAAGGAAAACATGAAAAAAGTTTCAGATGGTCTTCTGTAACGAATGTAAATTTTCGGCGATAAATTTTGCAGTTGCGAAATTTTGTTTCTTTTGTGATAAAACGTTTGCAGTGCATAACGTCTTCGAAATTGATACAATTGCATTAGCTTAAATTGACAACTTAAACAATATCCAGTTTTGTACCAACATGCAGCAAGCTTGAACAATATTTTACAAATGGGATTATACGAGCAAAATGTTGATATGCATACTTAATCGGTTGATAATGCCTAGTGCTCACCGCGTTAGTAAAGAAGCTGTATGAATAGCATCAACCAACCACTAAAACTGCTCTAACTGCGGATCATGATTTGGTTTTGTGCGTTTGTCTCAATTTTTTAAGCTTTTTCCTGTCTTGTTTTAAGCAAAAGCAGTGGAAAAGTTGCTTAACTTTCCATGACTTTCAGAGGCTGTCGCAGTTCGAACAAACAAGATAAATGCGACGCTGCAGACTTCACTGACCAAGGCAGTCGCGAAGGCATCGCGGCAATTACAAGAATCGGTGAACGAGCTGCAAGCAGAGATAACGGAGAACAAAAATAGTCTGGAGGAAGCCACTGGCGTCGTGACGGTACAGTCAGAACAAATAAGGAACAACGACCTCTTTGCTCGGAACTTGGAGACTTTTCTGACCCAACGCGTGATGTCCGCCGACAGGAACATCTCACAACTACTACAGCGGTAATGTAAACTTAGGTGTCAATTATGTATATTCAAAAGCAGACAGGTAGGTGTGTGGACCGTTGACGGTTTTCTGGCTTCAACCTTTCTTCCTAATACAGTGCGCGCTACCTTGCTGTTCCGACCGCACCAGGTGAAAAAAAAACATTACTGAGTCTGTAAGGTACGGACTTAAGCGTTATGTGACCTGCTTGAAATCAAGTTACAAATGCGCTTAATATACATAATTTTCGTCGCAACATTTGTGCTATCTGAGCTAACCTATGTCTTCGAACGATGAGGATTCAACACTTTAAGCGAAAAAAGCATTGTTTCAAGCCCTAGAAAAGAGGGTTAAATTCTACCAGCTAAAATTATAACAGGTTTGACTTGCTCAATCCTACACTGACAAAATGTGCCAACTTTTTTCCCAGGCTTTCATACAACGAACGTAATTTTATCGGAATTAATAGAAAGTTGGAAAGGCTGCAAAACAAAGAAAACAGTTTTGAAAGGACGACAACCAACCGCTTAACCGTCTTGGAAAGCACTGTTAATGGAGATCGAGAAAATTTTCGTGGAATGGTTCCAAGGTAAAGTTTAGAACGTGGTACAATTCCAACTAAAATCTAGGTGATTCGTAAAATCGTAAGTACGTTGTTTTCTTTCAAACTTTCAAAAGATCTGTGGTTTCGTCAGTGAACCGCAGATGATAACGTAGCGTAAATCTTGTCCAGGGATTTCAGTCGGTCAGGAACCGTTGGTTTGTTGATTTGCATCTAATTTTGAAAATAACAGCACAATTAAGAATAAATTAAATTTTAACCAGAATTACGTTTACAGATTTTAGAAAAAGTCGTCTGCGACTTCAGTAGCGTTACTCAAGCACGTTGGTGAAATGACAAAATTGGTAATTTTATGCATATTCGCATATTTCAAAAGTGGCTTGGCATTAGTGCTTCGTGTCTTGAAACGAGTCGAAAAAGCATTGATAAAACATGGACACAATCAAGGTATTGCGGGTATCTGAAGATCTGTCACTTAACTCGTGTCGCTCTAAAATAGTTTAATGAATTGAAAAACTTGTCAACACTACAAATGGCTTGGTTAAGAGGCTGGTTTTCATTTCTAAAAATTCTGGGAACGTTTTGATTTTTTTCACGTTCAAAATCGTTTGTACAAATTAGCAATTTTGCGCGTTGCAAAAGTGTCGTTAATTATGACATGGTTTCTGCAGTGCATGAAACCAACCTGAAATTTTCATGACAACTTGAACATTTTTTCTTTTAATGTTGCACTTGTGAAACAATTCTCACGAATTAACACTGGTTGCAAGTGAATTGATCGTTGTTTTTTACTACCATATGTTGGTTTAGGGTCATATGGGTGCAGCTGAAAGCTCCAGGTAGTCATCAGGTAGGTTTGCAGCAAGCACTGTATCTCGTTTCCTGAAAAAATGCAATGTTAGCAATGCAAAACGTACGTGAAATCGCGGAAAGCTTGAAAAATCAAAGCTCGTTCTCCAGTCATTAATTGATATTGGAGCAATTCAAAAATATACACTTAAAACATAAAACAAAGTCGTTCGGCTGTCGACTCGAAACTACTCGGCCATATTCTGACATTTTATGGAATGGACGCTAGAACAACTTGTGGAATAACCAGCTGTCTTTATGTTACCACATTCGCTTGTTTTTTCTTATGGATACCAATGTGACGTTTTCCCCGTGTTATAAACTGCGTACAAATCGGGAATACAGTGAATTACACCTGAATGTTGTTCACAAATTTTAAATGAAAAATTGCAGATGGAAGAACGAAAGACAACATTAAGGTTACGACCAGTTGCTTGATGAGTCATTACCAATTAAAACGTTTATAATCTCGACTATTCATACCTGATTAGATATTGCGTCGAGTGCTCGGATTGCCGACAGTAGCCCAAACCTGTGTATAGATCGAAAATTAAAGTAAGATAAAGAAAAAATCAGCGGAATCACGGTTGGCTTCGCCTAAAATTCGTCGTCTTAGACACTTAAATCTTAACCCTTTTAAGCGTTACAAATACTACTTTTCATCAGCGTTCTCAAATGCTAACAGGCTGCTAACGCGTAGATACTGAAGAATGCTAAGTACACGACCTAACAACTTCAGCAAAAATTCCATTACTGACATCATCTTACTCAGGCCCGTAGCCAGGTTTTAAGTTTTGGGGGGAAATTCATTTTTAGGGAGGCAAGATTTTTGTTTTTACTATATGTTTAAAACACATTTTTATATTAAGCACAAAATTTGCGGGATCATTGCCTCTGAACGCACCCCCGTGGCTACGGGCCTATTCTTACCCCCAAGAGATTTTGCTTCAGCAAGTTCTTTCTTTAAGTTTTCTATTGCTTCGTGTAAATGCGTTTTCTAAAATATACAGTTTATTTTGTTTGCGGCTCGGTGCAATCTTTAAAACTCTGCATTCCCGTTCTGTGTTTTACAACAGCTCTGGACGTTCGACGGGAAATGGCGTTGACGAGCAAACGTTGTCAACGGTGCTGTTTTTGAACAGCTCTTTCTACCAGATACGCGCAGCGGTGCAGCGGCAATCGTCCGGCTTCGATCGCCTTTCTTCGCGCGTTTTGCGCCTGAGTTTGGCTGAAGAGCGAGCAAATAATCGCATCACGGTAGAGAAATTGAAATAATTTGATATTTTGTGAACAAACGAGTCACTACGTGGAAACAGCTCCGCGGATGTGACTTGGGAACAAAAAAGGGAAACGAAACTTTTTAATGTTCAAATGCCCACTTTCTAATCTTCGTTAACACATAACACTTTCTAATCTTCGTTCATATTATTCTATAGCAGAAACACTTAAAAACAAGTTTCTTTTGTCTGGCACTTGGGAAATTATGAGCATTTGAGTGCCTTGGATAAGCAGTGACCAATACAATGTCAGTATTCGCTTCCCACCTCGAACTCTATACAACTTCATGGAGATGAAAGTCGGCTTGTCGGCGTGCAGGTGTCGGCAAGCTCCCATTCGCACTAAAGTCTGTGTTATTCCAACCTATTTAGAAGCTTTCTTTGCATTTCAGCAACACTTAGGGTTCAGTGAACAGCTTAATTCTTAGACTATCTACCTTGTCACAACAATTAGTGCAGAAAAAGCAAGGAGCGCCTGTGCTCATCTCTTACTATTTACATGCAAATTTATGTTTGCGTTTCAATGGAGAGGCAAGTGTTTTACCGGTTTGAACTGAAATATGTCTTCTTTACCTTGAATATGCTGAAAATTGTTGTTTGTCTGCATCGGAATGTGCTATTCGATTGCCAATCTGTAAGAAGTAAACGTTATGCAAGATAAGTTGATGCACATTGTGTGTTAGCAGCAAACGCTGCAGTTACTTTAATTGATAAACACCTGAATAGAAATTGCTCGTTCAAAGTGGATGGCAGTTTTTGTCTCAGCAATCAGTTTTAGAAGAAAATTTTTTAATTATGCACAGCGTCTTCAAGAGAAACTGGACGAATCCTCTTCTAAAGCACATAACGTTTCGTCGTCGCTGCACCGCATGATCGCGTCAGATATCGCTTCCCTGCGAAAGACAGTTGCCACCCGAGTCGACACATTGTCGCGTGAAGCTGCAGAATTAGCTTCAGATGTTCGAAGCTTGTCGTCACAACATTCAGAGCTGTCAGACACAGTAACCACCTTTGTGGCTAGAAGTCGAGCTGATGTAACAGACGCAAAAGCAAAAAGCTCAGAGGTGGCTCGAAAGCAGGTTGGTGTGTTCGTTGACCGTTGTTTTGGTCCCGTCTTTTCGCAGGCGGCCGCCTTGTTGCATAAAACTGTCCTTGCATGTTTTTGTTTGTATTTTCCGAATGTTAGGTTGCCGCAGATTTATTCGTATTAGGTTGCCGCAGATTTATTTGTATTAGGTTGCCGCAGATTTATTCGTATTAGGTTGCCGCAGATTTATTCGTAAACGACGAACCGTCTTGAAAGTGCGTTTCATGGAAATCATTCGCATTACTCACGCCCTTGGATGAAATTGACCTTCCTTCGTTGATCTTATTCACGGAGATGTAAAGGGGGACAGCATATTTGTCGATAGCAAGGGGAGTACCCGTGCATTCATACAAATCCGCTGGATTACGTGAAACGTGAAGAGGAGCGAATTTTAAGAGCACTGCAGAAAGTGTTCAATTCCTATGTTCATGGCCGATCACCCCGTCACGAAAAAATATTTTACACCTTTGATTTACTTGAACGAAACATGCTTTGCTGATACGAAGCACCGCAAGGTGTTGGCCGCGTGCTGACTGACGAATTCTTGAATATGACCAGGAAGCCAATTTTCAAGTCTTCAAAGAGTTTCGGGACCAGATCAGCGAAGCAATCAACCAGCTGAACGAGACCACGCGCGAAGAGTGTGCGGAAGATAGAGCTCTGCTATCAGCACTGGAAGAAAATATTCAGAGTGAAATCGCTGGTTTAAAACTGAGGTTAGAGAAGCTGCGAATATTTTAAGCTCACCCTGATTCCTCGGCATATTTGTGAAAACGAATCCGGTAAAAGGTCAAATGTTCACGCAAATATGTTTAACTGAACCGAAATGTCAAACTTGCTAAGTTTTTCTTTAAAGTAAAGGTCAAAGAGTTACACCAACAAGTAACTTACTACGCTCATATCACAATCATAAAATCAAGATTTAATTGGTATTAGGAGCGTGGATTCAACCAGGAATGCTGCTTGCGTTAACGACACAGCGTTGCTATTGAAATTTATTGCACAGAACATCAGAATTGGAAACTAACTCTTCCGACCACGTTCATCACTTGAGCCTCATGCGGCGATCCATGCACCGCATGCACAGAAACCTGGCAAGTTATAAGACCGCCGCGTCAGCGATCGGCAGCAGAGTAACTAGCTTGGAAGCCAGCGATGAAGAAGATCAGAGAAGAGCACAATTGACGGAAGACAGGTAAAACATTTGTAAAAATGTGCTTGAGTGGATGGTGAATAAATACAATTGGTTTGCTTTACTGGCTGTTGTTTAGGGCAATTTGTCATCTTGCACGCTAGTCACATTGTAAAAGTTCAGGAAAATTTGAGGAGAATAATCGTTTTTGTGAACGTATTCCTGTTTTTATGGTCTCTATTTTCGCAAGCTATAATATGTTTTCATGCTAATAAACCCGTGCTAGTCTTATTTTTAATATATTTTCTTCTACTGAACAACTGATAAATTGTCTTCCTGCGACCGTCATGAAAGAAACCTAAAATTATTAGTTCAAGTTGCTGTTTGCCATCGCATTCTTAGCAACAGGATGCTTCATTGAATGGCATCAACCTCTTGACAAGCAGCTTCTTTTTTCAAAGGTTGAATACAGTTGATTCCAGCTTGAAAGAATATGGTCCACTGATCGTTTCTAGCAAACTGAAACTGGATTTCTTGCAAAACATGTTGGAGACAACACGCGCAGGTAGTGTAGTTGCACCAGCTACTGTTTGTTGCCAAATTTCCTTTTCAAAGAAACAAAATGTTATTCTGCCCTCCAACGACTTTGCCAAGTAATTTTATCACATGTAACTTATGCCCATTATTTTTTAACTTTCCGACCAACGAGACACTTTGTATACTTCACGCTCTGAGTGACATTCCAGTGTGGTGGATTCGTTCATTTCTGGTGGTTGTTCTGTATAAAATGCGAATTTTGACTTGCCAGTAAAACTTCATGTGGTTTATCTATAGTTGAAAGCACAAACCCGTTTAAGCGGATTTCATAACTTTAATGCAAAGCTGAAGACTGACAAACCCTCAAGTGCAAATTTGAGCAAAGCAAAAAAGTGGCACGGTTTTCGTCAAGTTGGTATGCAGAAACTACACAGTGGCAGAGTTATGGATGGCTGCTACAAGATTTTGCGTAGATGTTGTACGACGAGCAGGATTTGCTGAAGTGAAAAGGATTGCTTGAAAAAAAATGCAAAGCTGCGTTTGTAGAAAAAGCTTTGGTTGTCTCACGTCATGTGATCGGCACCAAATGTCCATGCAAGATTGCCTTGCTAGTTCATCCTTCATCGAAAACCAACTTCGTATATTCTATTTACAGTCGGCAAGGAGTTCCGCAATGTTACTCGCCGTGATCTGTTGCAACTTAGACTGGAACAGCAGGTTGTGCGCGAGGCACACGAAAGATCTGCGCAGCATGCCAATCACAAGATGAAGAGATTGTCAGAGCAAGTTAGTTTTTCTGGAGTGGTTTTGTGCTTTGCATTGTTCGCTTTGTCTTACCAGGAGAGCTTGTTCGTTGCGCGAAACTATATTGTGAGGTGCGTCTCTTTAGATTTCAAACGAAAAATAAGACAGAATACAAGGTTTATTTCTCGCACAGTGTTTAGTAAAATTGCTAGAGCTGACGAACGCTTTGCTTTACCTGGGACAATAACGAGGAATTGTTTATCCGTATAACTTTGAGACTTGCCCTTTCCCACCTGACGGAGATTTGGATTGATTGCACAATTCGTTACTTTCCCGTTGAAAATGACCTATGCAGTTTACTTTCTTGCATTTCGTGCCAGAACCACAAATCTGACAAATTTCATGGCTATTCAGATATATAACAGTTTGTTCCGCAACCAAAGACCTCAGCAAAACTCTTGCGATTCCCAGAATTTTATGCATTGGTATCAACACCTCCGTGGGAGCAGATTTTTTCTGCTGGCCTTGCACAGCCTATTTTCGAAATGCATTCAAGAACAAGAAAAACTAAATTCAGCTCAAATTCGTTTGAATACTGGAAGGTTTCTGCAGGTTTAATGCAGAGCTTTCTTTTGCTGAAAAGTTTTTACCGATATTTTTTTATCGCCGTGACTGAAACGCTTATCCCACGAGTTTCCGCGAATTATAGGACTATAGTTTAGGACACCGCAATTGTTTCAAAAGGTTTCTGTATTCCTGCCAACCACATCTTTCACGCAGTCGCTTTATTTTTTTCGAAAACAAACGCTGTAACATAGTAACGTGATGAAACGTCAGTACAAAAATCAGCGGAATTTGAACGGAGAATTGACAAATTAACCTTATACTTACAACTAACCCGCGCAAGAAATGATCAACATTTTATTGTTGCAGAATAATTCTTTTCATTATTCTGCTTATTTTTTAGTTGAGAAGGTTGTCTCGTTTGATCCATTGCTAAAATACGTAATGTTGTTCGCCAGGCTTAAGGTTATGTCAGTGTTCTGTCAAAACAAATTTTATTTCAATTGATTCAGCTGGAAGAACAGTTTGTGGTTCGGGCTGAACCTCAAGTGCCTTGAAGCATTAGCAAAAACACAAAATTGCCCAAATCTTGTGTGTCAAGGAAGTAGTACCTAAGTTTTCACGCTGCTAGTTTTTCGTAAACTTCCCACGAACAAAATTTTCCTTGTCAAATCCGAATCACTTCTTATAGTTTCATTTTGACTGAAGTGTTCCTATTTTTGCTATTGTGACTCGATTGGAGTCAGCCATTTTAGTTATTGAAACGACCATTAAAGTTGTCCACTCTATTGAGAATTTCTTTCGTATGGATCCTACAGCGCTGGGGCAAAAAATTTTCTTATTGATTGAAGGATTTTTCTTTTGAATATAACGAGTTCAGTTCTCTGACCAGCTAGATACTTTTGTTTCTTCATTCTATTCTGTCGTACTTCCTCTTTACTGGTGATCATCCACGAATGAGCGAAACACTTGGCTAAAAAGTGTTGAAACAATTTTACAGTTTTTGTGAGATTTTGCTGAAACTCGGCTGTCGAACTATCGCGGTATACCATCTTATCCTATTGCGAGGCAGTAGGGAGATTTTCTTTGGCATTCTGTCATGCACTAAATGACCCAGTCAAGCATGCCGTTGAAACATTTTTGAATTTCTTGCAGCTCGCTCAGATAAACGAAGAACGTGGCATTAAGCAAGCTGAACAAAATAAACGATTGCTGGCGCTGGAAACGCTCAAAGGAACCTTTCTATCCGGTCTGGGTCAATGCCAAGATCATGTTCGTCGTGTTCAGAGTAAGAGCAAGTGCTTGATTCCTGAAGGCTTTGAACTAACTATCTGTGCGAAAAACAAGTACTAAAAACGAAACACCTACCCAGTCCTTTAAAGTTTCGTTAACTTTCCTGCGTTTAAAGGTACTTTCGTAATGAAGTAAAACATAAAAAATGTATGAGGTTTTTGTTTTCGCAGGCCAGGTTTCAACAGGTGAGCAACCAACAGCCGTTTATGTATTTTTATTTTGTAAAACATGCAATATGCAACACCGTGTATTTTTCCAGAAGCTGTTGGAACTTCAGTACGACAAAACTATACTCGCTGAACGTTTTTCAAAGAATAAATCAGTAAAAACCTGGCAATCTCTTTTCTGGGATTTGTAGTAGCTTCCATTGTAGAAAAAGTAAAATTGCCTTGCTGGAATGTACGCAAAATGAAAGTTTGACAACAATGCGACAAAATTATCCACTAGATGACGATAGCTCAGTGGTTGGCGATAATACAGTGGTAGAGTGTCCGCCGCCTCTCTGTTCGATCCACCACCAATAAGCGGGTTGCTGTCGTGCTCCTCTCGCTGGACAAGAGCTTTCTTCTCAACTGCCCCAGCAAGAAGAACATTTCAGGCTTCGGCTAGGCGCCAATCGCTATCAACAAAATCAAATGTAAAAACTTACATTCCATAAAAGTACTATGTGCACTCACCTCGTTCGAGGCGTAAACCATGTTTTGAGCATCATGCTTTATTACAGTTAGCATTGGTGAGCTACGAGCAGCAGATGCCGGCATTCGAGATTCAATAGAGTTGCACGCAAAAGCGTTGACTGAACACAAAAAGCTTCATCGAAACCTAACGGCGTTGTCAGACGGCGTAAGTCGCGTTTGGTGTTACGTTTGATGAATAGAAAATTACTTAAAGTTGACAGCAAATTATTTCACGCTCAGTAAACGTCAACTTTAGAAAGTTAACTTTTTCTAATTTTTCTCCACTGATACGCTAGTTCCCCATTAAATTCAGAAACGGCAACTTGGACATGCTTTAACTAGTTCAATTCGGCGTGCTTTAAAGTGATCTGCCAGCATGACAACTTAGGCCTCATTTTACTTTTTTGCAAAAAAATCTGTGTTAGCTTAACCATTTGATGTTACCTGCGCAATACCAGGTGAGCCAGACCGTCCATGAACATGACCAAGCGCTGGAAATTGTGCAAACAGTGGTTGTTCGGCTGAATGCGACGATAATGGAGGAACAAGACCATATCGACGACGCTGTTTCGACTCGGATACAACGATACATGCGCGATGTTCAGAATCTTCGATATATCATGAGCAATTTTACCAACATAGTGCGGAAAGTCTTGAAAGACAGTATTGGCCACGTGAGCGCAAGCTTGGTGCTTTATGTCCAGCCTAATTGTTACTTTTGTGCCCAGCCGGGTGTGTGGACACATACGGAAAAGGCAGTCCCTTTTAACCACTTGCTTGTATTGTTGAGTAACTCCATGAGATGATGAGCGTTTGCTTATCGTAAACATAAGCTTATGTTTGCATGCGAAATCTCAAAATCTTAAACAACGCGTAAGTTCAATCCGTGCAGCATTGTCGCGAGAGATTTTATAAGCGAAAACACGATTTCTACTGGAAGGCTAAGTCTTGTGTGAATCAGATAAGCTGTCTTTTTCAGTTTGTCTTCTCCAGATTCGGTAAAGGCCAATCTACACTGAGGACGTGCCAGGAGTAGCCGCGCACGATTCTTTGTTTGTTTCATTGCGCCCAGGAGTTGCCGTGCCGAGCCGTGCAAGAGCGCAGAATTACCCGACGCAACAAAACAAACAAAGGATTACGCCTGGCAACTCCTGGCACGTCCTCAGTGTAGATTGGCCTTAAGAAGCTGATACATGTTGTTTACTGATTACCAATGTCCTGAAAACATTTCGCCCACAGGGTATTAAAATGGCGTCGGTGCGCATGCGGCAGCGTTCCTTGTTGGAATCCATTGACAACCATGCCGCGTCCATTGACCGACTTAATCGTGACACCGCGCGGACCAAAGCAGCAGTCACATCTACAGAGGTGGCCGGAGAAGAGAACATGAGACAAATAGCGTCTTTGGCTTTGAATCTTCGAAAGTAAGCGAGTATTCTTGTTGGTTGTACTTCCGCTTGAGCGATAGGCATCTATTTTGCTTCAAATTTTTTACGCTTTAATTATATTCAGTTTTAACTAAAAAACATATCAACATGTTGATGGTGGTTACAGTGATTACCAAAACGTCTGCAATTAGGACACGTACTTTTGTATGGCCCGTTAATTCTATTATTAATTTCTCGAACAGTTCCGTTTTTCGTTTATTTCAAATATTCTCTTGAAAAATTTTAAGAGACCTGGGTTCAAGTACCGGTAATAATTTTTTAACAAATTTTGTTACATTTGGTATTACCAGAAATACTGATAATATGCCATTTTTTAACTTTGTAAGAGTTTTTCAGCGTAGATCCTTTGAAATATTGCTGATGGATAAAATGAATTGTTGTTTCGCGCAAACATCTTTTTCAGTTTACAGCGAACGACAAACGTTTGATGGCTGAAAGCTACAGTTTTTGTGTTATGTCAAAATCATGACGTTGTTCCTTCAATTTTTGGTGTCGTTGAAACCTTCAGTTAACAGAAAATGTAATGCAAAGTTTTGCCAAACGCAAGACTTCCAGCAATTACAAATTCAGGAAAACCGTCAAAAAGATCTTTTTCCAATTGTCAAAGTAGATCTTGTTTTTTAATTATTGTATGTTTTCAAGGGCTTTCTTGACAGCATTTTATAAACAGCAAATCAATTGCAGGCATTGAACTATCTATTGTTTGACAGTTTGTCACTTGCTACCGTGGTGAGGCATAAACATATATGTGCAATGAAAACATCGCCTGGTTTCCATGCAGCTTTGAACGGCAGTTGCGAACAAACGATTTGCTCACTTACCAGCTCTTTGACTCGACATCCTCCCTCAACTCCACAGTCTCAACGCAGGAAGCAAACATAGGCAATCTGCTGCGTCTCGTCCAGACTAATCGTGACATCATGTCTGACCTTGCGGAGATGGTGACATCGCTTGATGAGGTATGATCTAAGGACTCACTACGGGACTAGGCACAACCTCAAGATTTAAGAGTGAAAATAGGGCGGAGATCCCTGCTATGTCGTAAACCTTTCAGTAAAAACTGAAACTGTTACAACTTACTGCGGAAATCGTATCAAAACGTAGCCGTGGACAAGCCAAAAGTTTTATTCTTGGAACGTTGCCAAATGTTCGCTTTAAAAAATTTATGCAAAGAGTTAGTCATGCGTTTGCTACAAAAATAAAATTTCAATGGGAGACCAATTTGGAGCATCGAAATTGTGGTAAAACTGCTCAAAAACCATTGTTATTGCCGGGACATATATCATAATAGAATAAATAGCCTGGAAGTGCAACACGGTTGGTATTATTTTTCAGGACCTTGCCAAAAACAAATTGGATGTAGGTGAAACGATTGAAAGTGTCCGTCAAGAGAAGCAAGAGTCAGAATCTGTTTTTGCGTCATTCAACTCGTCGCTAGGTGCGTTAGAAAACTGGTCTGCTGAAGTACGTAATGCACTGAACACACTGGATGGAAACGTGAGTATAATATGTTATTTTTTCGTGGTGTATATGTGGTATTGTACGCTTGATGTATTCCAAGGGATGTATAAGTTCTTCATATAAAGAGATGCTGCCACAGCTGCGTAACATTGCAAGCAGATGGAAGGGCGTCTCGAACAACTCCTGCATTTTGTGGGACGTCGATACCAAACTGAAGTTTCACAACTTCAATACTGTATACCTTTTCGGTTTTACCAGAGCAGCCTCGCTGTGGCCGGCTGTCACTCTCCTCCCGACGGGTTTCTTGAAATGACACCAAGTTCCATTTTTTAGTGTGTGCTTGATTCTACAGTTATTGAGGTGCTATTCTTTAAAACTACAGGTGAACCTTTTGGAAGCACGTTTTGATGTCGTTGCTGGCTCCTTAGCTTCGACCACTGGTTTCCATGGCAACATTTCCCATCTCCTGGAGGCAGTTTCCGGAATTGATCGAAGAGTGGTTAAGAATTCCCAGTTTTTTGAGACACTACAGGAACACTACTCGACAATATCGACCTCTGTTGCCGACCTGGTAAATGACCTTCGCACGTGAGCCTTATAGAGCAAACGACACCAACGACTTCACTTTCCAAAAGAATTAAATAGCAACGGATAGAAGTGAACTGTGACAGAAAATTAAAGAATCGTGACGCAAAATTTTGCAAAATGAGAAAGCCACTAATTTTGTTACAGATTGGAACTGCTGGTTCCTGCATTATCTCGCGCAAACAACCCTAGTAACAATGTATAGCGTTGATCGAAATTCTTAGTCTTTAGGAAATAGTGTGAAACTTCATTTGCTGGCTTACATTCCAGTTGTTAGGCTTCTTTTTTGAGAAGCTTCCTGCAAATTGAAGAACTGAATCAATCTTCCGATCGCTTTAATCTGTCAATGCGCAATTACCTCATTTTAGAAAACAAACATCGAAGAAATGGATCGGGTTCATTTGATTGAAAAAAATGAAACAAACAGCAGAGTAGAGGAAATTTCATCAAGCCAAGCATCACTGCAAAGCAGGATCGAAGCGGTTACGCTAAGATGTCAAGCCTCCCAAACTTCCACTGACGAGAGCATTCGAAATTTAACCGTCGTCCTAACAAATGTGGACAACGCCTTGACGGATCAAAGCATCAGCGTAGAGTCACTAATTGCGAGCGGCCTCGATCATCAAGCTGCACTGGACGATACAGCTGCGAAAGTAAGTTTATATTAACCACATGAAACGGGGCATGTTCGCTCCAACTTCTGCTCTTCCAAGTGCCATGGTAATTTGTACAAACAGTAGCTGTGGTTGAGTACTTTTCAGCAATATGTTTCTCATTTTTTTCTGTAACGTATTCAATTACTGCCAGAAGCGAGTGCGTTCATTAAACACATACAGAAAATATGTCATGTGTTGACACGACTGGTCTTAAGTTGCCATTTAGTGACATTAGGCATGATACAAAAAACTGGCTCACCCGTATAAAACTGAGCCCAATCTTTACTTGGAGATATTCCAGCGTGGTTATAGGACTAGATATTGGCTGGCCGATTAGGTGACATGACGGCTCGGCAATAGAACTTTGTACAAGTGACTATTTCCCTTCATGTTGAAAAGAGCTAACCTTGCACTGGCCTGTGGTCAAAATAGAATTTGTTTTTTCCTGTTATAAAATTTTTATATATACTCACAGTGTAGTCGACCTCCTCGTTTGATGGTAGCGGTCGTTTCAGAACGTTGATGCGCTGATCACTATTGATTTTGTATTGCCGTTTTTTTGTCTGCCGTCGAATTAACGGTGCTTGCAACGATTCCTACTCGTGCTTCGTTGACTGTTCGGTCTGTGTCGGTAGGTTTCGGATCATCACCGATCCATTGCGCTTTTCAACACTTCCAACGATCGTTTCGAATCGGAAATTTCATCCATGAAGCGAACAGACGCCCACCACACAACAATCCTGAACAACCTCGTCCGGTCTGTCGGCGAAGACGAGGCCTCGATACAAAAAGTCCAAACCGACCAATGGCGAATTGAATCGATGTAACTTGTTTCACGTTTCATGACACACCTCATGCAATGAGGCTAAGTTTCAAGTTAATCAACTTTGCGTGGATGCTTTGATTGATAATTTTAATCTAGCGCCACCGTGCTCAAGTGCTTCCTTTTTATAAAATTCTCGGGTAAAATTATTTCCAAAAATTCGTTGTCTTTCCGAAGCGTTTTTTTTATATCCAGGGTTACGGAACTTTCCGCTCGAACAACTGTAGTAGAGGAGCAGATAAGTTCGGTTGAAGCTAAGGTTCGAAGTTCTCAATCAAAGGTCACTGATGTCGTGGTTACAGCATCTCTTGAAAGAAGGTTCCAAGATCTAGGTTGGAAAAATTGTCTTCTACCTGCTTAGCTACTTTGTTAGCGGAATAAAAGTTCATAAGGGTAGAGAAAGCACATATATCCAACGTGCCTGCCAGTGCCATGTGCTGTATTTTTCGCAGTTTTCTATAACTTCCACTTGTTGTGGCGTCGCCGCCATGACACCTTAGGTATATGGGTGTCCAAACCTGAAAACAAAACAAACAACAAAAGATCAAGCAATTTCGGATTAGATTTTTACGCCATCTTATTGTTTCATGTTTTTAATCAATGTTCACTTTCTAGGAAAGGCACACGGTTTCTTAAGCCTCCTTGCTGTAGCTTCTTGTCATTTGCATTGGTTGCAGTGCAAACTACTGTGCCACTGTCTTTCGCACTGGTATAGCAATTAACATAAGAGCGTTATTTACCACACGTTATGGATTCTAACCCTCTTGAGTTCTGCTTGGCAGCCAGCAACTTGACTGAAGTGGAAGACAGGATACTAATGCTGGAGTTCGACCAAGACAGCGCGTTCAACATTACAACCTACATGCTGGACGAGTTACACGATCACTCCAGCCTGTTGGAGCGTATGAATCAAACAGCAGCTCGCCAGAATAACTTCGATGTTAGTTGCGAGACATTTGTTGTTTGCTGTGTGGTGACGCGCATTGACCCAATTCTTTTCATTTCTGTTGCGTCGCTTTTTATCAAGTGTTACATTGCTGTTTTTTCGCATAAAAAATCAGGTTTTGTTAACCTAAAAACCTTTGTAAGTGGCTGAACCAAGATACACGAAACAACCGATGTGCTTCGAGCGATTCGTATGAAGCCAAGATCGTGATGGCAAAAACGCATCAAACCGTAGCGATTGGTTTGAAAGAGATGAATAGTTGCAAAGCTGTTCTGAAATAATTGAAAGCGTGATGAAGAAGAGGGTTTTTGACCACCGGAATTCGCAGAACTTAAAAATGAATGTTCGCCTATCACAACTGGATGTTTTTTTTGCAGTGAAAAAAGGGAATTATGTTTTCTGCTAACTTCACCATTAAAAATGTACTTGTATGCTGATTTCGCCGCACAATGATTTTAATCTACAAAGAATTTTTGTGCAAAGTGACTGCGGAGTTTTTTCATTTGTTCAGTTTTTTCAGCTGCATCCATTTTTCGCGGTTAATAAACATTGTTGCATACAAACTTAGGGATGTAATATGGCAAAGCGAAACAACTGGACATTTCGCAGGTGGAAAGCTTTATTGAAAGCATAGCATCGACGTTGGGTGCCACAGAGCACTCCGTATCGAATATCAATGAAAGTTTGACCACTCGAATCCAGGATCTTGAAGTTCTTCTCACCGATTTTCAGGTATAGCTGAATCTCTCGAATATTTTTGTTGTGTTTTAGAAGGAAAGGAATTTGCTATTCTGCAGAGTAGTTTCGCGTTTGACCTCATTGCTGCAAATTGGCATCGGTTTTGTGCACTGAATTACTGATATGTTCCAGCTACAATCATAATCAGACAAAAATTTTGATGAAGAAAAGCATTTGACCTTGCTTATGAAAAGAGGAATGAAGCGACTGTTTTCTGAAGATGTTCAGTAAAAAGTTTGAGTTTGGATTTATTATTTAATTTACCGCAGAAGTTATGGCCCTAGCTCCGCGGACAATTGGACACTGCGTTATTCCGATCTGAAAAACAGGACTGATGTGATTGTTAACAAAACTAAAGCGTGCACTTTTGTCAACAAAGTGCGCTGACAAACTTCAGCCTGTCTTGGCTTAGCGTAGCCTCAGGTTGACTGCAAACTTGTTCAAAGTTTATCTTCCTGTTGTCTGAACTTGTTAAACGTTGTGGCAAACTACAACTGCTCGATTCTGAATTTTTTTGAAGGTACGATCACACCAGGCAGTTGTGCGCATTAGCACCTACCAAGAATGAAAGCAAATCTGACCACGAATTGAAAGTTTGCTGACCCGCCCATTCGATTGCGTCCAACTCCACGATTAGTTATTATTATTGCAGGGACATCGCTCAGCGCTGATATATTTCAAGCTGTAATGTTGGCGCCGTATCAGTTGCAAAGTTCTTGGCGACGTCTGAACATTGGCCTGCAGTCGTGGCTCCTCATTTACTGTAGATTTCGATGCATGCCCAGAGTCTACCTTTGATTTTATGCTTTTCTGCAGATGATTTTTCTTAAGAAAGGTCTGTAGTGACCTGTAGGGAGTCTGTGATGCCTGCGACGTACAAAAGCCTGTGAAAACGCAACGAGATGCTTTAATTTAGATGGCTTTTGACACTTCCGGAAGACAGATGGAACGCTTACGCAGAGATCTAAAAATTATGGACATGAACACGACGAACTACATTCGACACTTCGTAACGACTACTGATTTTCTTCGTCAGGTTTGTTGCACAGTGGTTGGTGTTTTGGACGCTAACACGAGATTTAAAACGTTTTTAAATTCCAGGTTTGACGTCACACCGCGTAACGTACTTTCATTAATGTAAGGATTTTAGGACAGTTCCGATAACTTTGCTATGAAAAAAGTTAACAGTGCTTGAAATCATCATTTTTAATTAAACTGTTTTATAAACGAAACTCTTCTGCGTAAACTGACATGTTTAGCTTTCGCTTATGCTCTTCACATTCTATCGATATAGAGCTTCTGCACCTTTTTACTTGAAACAAACCAGGTGATAAATGGTTTGATAAGAAAAGGACGCTGTTTGTTGCGCAGACGCATTAAGAATTGGGAGAGGCAGTTTGCTTTTAACAGAGCAGCGGGGAAACAGAAACTTTGAAGAGTAGAAACCAAAAAATGACAAAATCACTAAATGATGAGAACCAACCGTAAAAAAATTAAAAAAATTCATCTTGTTCTCAAAATGCTGACTGATTGGTAAGGCTAGGAGAAAAGTTATAACTGTTAACGACCCATTAGAGTGGCCTATGCAGTTTACTTTTCACTGCTTTGTGAAAATATCAAAATTTTATCACACAGAGACCACTGTAGTAATGAGAGTATAGTCGCAGCGGGTGCTTTTGTACCCCATGCCTTACAAGTCTGCAAAAAAGGGGGCAAAAGTTGGTAAAACTCGGGCAAAACCTTTTGAAGAATTTTAAATTGTCTTATACATTTGGCAGGTTCACATATTTATCACATTTTTGAAAAAATGTAAAAGTTAAAATTGCCATTATTGCTTAATGTTTTTGAAACGTGCATGCAGCAGTAATTCCCATCTTTTATGGCCCAATTAAAAAAAAAATTGGATTGCGATACCACAGCTCAAATTTTTATTTTAATTGTTTCAGGCAAAAATCCAAAAAATCAGGAGAATTTTCCAAAGCATTTTTTTCCTTTACGGCTATGAATGAGAGCATTACATGAATTTTAAGCCAATAATTCATTTCAAAGTCATTGCATTTCTGCTTTCGCTTTTTAAATGTTATTTGCAAAAACATTTACATATGAATTAGTCCAAATTCTCTTCGAACCTGGAAAAATTTTCCAAACGTGCTTTTCGAACATCATATGTATTGCACAAACGGTTATTTCACTGATTTTGATTTGGTATAATTTTGGAAACAGTTTGAAAACTTCATGGAAACGTTGCTTATATTACAAAAGTGACACCAGATTAACGTGACAATTAAGTCAGTAAGAGTAACTGACTGATTAGTTAGCGATGTGCGCTGCCCAACATTTGCATTTCTTTGCTTGTTTGCAATTAATTGCAAACAATAAATGGTGTTGTTGCTTTAATATTCTATTTTTAACCAACTAATGTGGCGAATTCGTTAACCAATCTGGTGCTTAATGCAAACTTTTGAAAAGATGTAGAACTGAGAACGTACTGAGAAGTTGTTTTGCTGTTATTAGTTTTCGTTGTTGTAACTTTTCTATCTTGTGATGATATGCTACTTTAACTGATTTGTATCTTCTTTTTGTATTTTTGGTGCCATCTGAATATTTTGCTGCCTTAGATGGTTCATTTTCTTTTAAGAAAAAATATAGGAGCCTTCTGTGGGTTTCAACGTGGTAATACTGATGGAAAACCATAAAACGTAAGCTGCAAAACTTTTCAAAGAAAACATTTATGAGCAATGAACAACCAAGCTTTGGTTGTGTTTTGGACCAAACGTGCCTGCTTCTATTTGAGAAAACCTTTCTATTAACATTTAACGTCATCCTCGAGCAGTTATTTAAGGAGGGGTTGTAGTTGTGTCAAACACTGTCCAGAAAACGCTGCAAATTACGCCGCAAAAATGCGAAAATTGTCATGCTGTGTCTTGACACTACAGGGGGATGCTTAGAAACTCGAGGATTTACGTTAATCAACGTCATGAGGTTTCTTTACTTAGGGTCGAAAAAGATAAGAGGAATTTCTTACTACAAATCAGTGCTACGCTGTCAAACCTTTCATGATGTTAACAAACAACTCTGCTGAGGTCACAGTGATATTGAACAGTCGATTGCGTAAACGTGTTTGAATCACAGACGTTCGTGCTCTTCAGTACTGAAAAACTGGCGTGATGGAACAGGAAAGTATTACCAGTAGGTAATGCACACCTTACTGAGTTAGTTTTTGTACAGAAAAGATGTCATAACAAAGCGACCGAAAATCAAAATGGTGTTAGTGAGAGGTTGATAAGTGTGGGTTCGTTTTCTCGTTGAAAAATAATTTTCTTTGAAAGCTGCTGTTCTTTCTGGTACTCATGTTTTTCGTATCAGTTACCACCTGCTTTATTTTCAAACAAAAGAACTCTTTCTTCGGGCGATTATTGCACTTCAGTACGTGGGCGAAACGTTGGCAAATAAACAAAATGAAAGTAATCACCAGAAGAAAGACTTCATTTGTTTGCTGGTTTTCTTTGTTGAAACTGTCAGTTTGTTACTGTCTCAGACACACTGTTACTTAGGTCCTTTGAAACACTTCATTCAATTTGTAGATTTTAGCATTTATCTTGAGAAGGGTTGAAGGGCGTATAAAGCAAAATGCGGCAAAAAGCATGGGTGGTGGGAATGAAGAAAAACTAGCGATAGCAATCGCTGCAAAACTTTCGTTTATTAAACACATGTTAACAGATCGTTAGTGAAACAAACGAGGACGTTGCTGAAAACTACGATCGCATCCGGGAATTGAACGACTCCGTGGTCGTCATGCAACTGGACCAGCACACCTTTGTGCAAAACTTCGCGCCATATGCAACCAACAGGAGCCACCCTTCGATCCCGTTGATAAATGGGATTAACGGAAACGGCCACGCTAACCCTGCAGACGACAAACGACTGCTGGAGGAACAAGCAGAGGAGCCGATCGGCGTACTTTATCCGCGAAAAAACACCGGCGTTGTTGGAGATGACGAATCTCACGACAATGAATACTTTTTTTATGGAGGTAAACTGTGTACAATGTGGTGCAGAACAACAACGTTCTCAACAAATTTATGCATGTGAACAAGAAAAGATATATTTTTGAGGGGGCACTACACATAACAGGGGCTTAGTTTCACGCTTTTCAGACAAACGGCCAAAGAGGTCACACATTCGTGGGTCCCACAAAGTAAGATGGCCTACGGCCCCGCGCTCCCTAAATCCGTCCCTGCTTGTAACAATGCTGCATTGTTTGCATGCTCAAACGAAAAAAGTATATACTTGAGGCTTGTGTTTGGATAAAAAGGGCCATGAAGATTTTTGAGTCGAATACCAGTTTCTATGGTGAATCATTTCGTAGATCCGAGCTCTTCTTTCCTTTTTGACACTTTTGCCATGGTTTTAAATATCGTTTGATAGTTTGTATAACCTTTGATGTTTGTACTGACAGTTCGTTTGGTTATTGCTACTTTATGCTAATAACTATTCTATGTCTCATATAACTGATAGGTTAGCTGCGTTCTGTTCTTTGTCAAAAGCAAATCTCAGGATGATTAAAAAGCAGATATAGGTTACTGTGAAAAAGGAGTAAATAAAAAAGGCAAAAATAAAAAACTTTTTTCCCAAGCATATTTCCTATACCAGGTTCATGGCATATAGAAGATCAATGATTGTTTCGAGTTTCGGTACGTTTTTCGAAAACTTTTTGATCTTGTTCCTGTAGTAGTCTATTGCCAACTCGAATGAAAAACAAAAGCAATGCTGGTTCCATAACGTTTTGAATTTTTTTAAGCGTTTGGGTCGAATCATGACCCCACAAACTCTCCCGGTATCGGCCGCAGTCCTGTCCAGGAAGAAAGCGGCGTGCTTGACTTGAAGTCAATTCTCGATGGCGACGCAGACGAAGCAAGAATAGCGCAACAAACGAACGCTCTTCTGGACCCATCCATAGAGTACGACGACTCCAATTACGACTCTGATTACCTCCTGTACCCTGAGGACGGTTACTAAAGTTTTTTTGTATGACTGATGCAAAACTTAAAAAAACTGCATCTATCATCTTGCATTTTCGGGATGGCTTGTTTGGCTGCTGCCTCCATGCATGCATTTTTGCTGCCTCCATCCAGTGCGTTTTTTTGCGTATGCGGTAATTTGAAAACTTTTATTTCCGGTGCTTGCACTAAAATGTACGTGTCTTTAAAAGCATTCAAGTCAGCATCAAATGCGCCATTTTCGTAAAAATTGTTGGACACCTTGGTTTGTAATATCTACATGCTCTTTTCTTGTGTTTAGTGAAGTTGGAATTAATTTTTTATTTTTGATCTGAATCATTGTTTTACGCAGGACTTAAAGAGTCCAACAGCATAATGCAGTTTGTGGTTTCATGCTCAGTTCAGTACAAACATGCAACCAACTGTTTTTTTTTTCTGTTGAAAGCATTTTTTAAGCATTTTGTCTTGTACACTTGTGCTAGGTTTGTTCTGTCTGCAATATAAAACGCTGCTATTGACTTTCATGTTGCAATGGAGCAGGAAAAATACATTTTTTTCTGACTTTAATGAAGTTTCTGTACATATGTTTTCCAGTGGTAGTGAAGGTGAACTGCTGGTAAGGAATTTAGAAAGTTATCAGTTTTTTGTAATTCGATTCTATGCGATGCTAAATTGAACCTTTTTATATTAAACAGCACCTCTGGTTTTGCCTTCCTATTTTGATCTGTTGCAAAGCTACCAAGGATACGGTTTGGATACCGATCTAAGAGTACGGGTGGACTTCAGAACCTTAATATTTACCCAAATCTTTGTGGTCTGCCTACGTATATTTCGCACTTGTGTTGTGCCGTGTGTACAGTGCGCCTTCGCTTGTATATGTAACCTGCGCCAGTATATATATAGACGTTTACGTGAATTTGTCTGCTTTTTGGCCACTTAACAGCAACTATTATGAGATGAGCCATATTAATATATTGCGCAATATTTCAGAAAAAATAATCAAAACATAGAGTGCAACGTGAAATACTTTTAGCACCGAAGCAGCCTTAATACCAGTAAAAAAATAGGTCTTGTATAAAATTTCAGAAGTTCAGTATGCGCATAATTTTACTGCCAGGTTTCAGATATGTAGCCTGTTGTTCTTAGGATTTTGAGATAGAAATTAGGGCGGCCATACTTTTTTCTGAACCTGGGCGTTTCACAGTTTAGCTGACGAAGCTTTCAAATAAAGCTGATGCCAATTTGGATGTTTCTCTCAGCAGGACCAAGTGTATACATAATCCTGATTTCCTTAGAAAACTTTTCCAAAAACGAACTGAAGAGTAAAAAGGCATAAATGAAAGAACAACAAAATGTTGAAAAAAAAGTTGTTATCGTTTCTTTCCGAGACGAAATAAAAATTTTCGGGGCGTAATTCCATCACTCTCTGTCGCAAGTCTTTTTTATCTGCTGCCAGTCTGCCTTTCAAGCACAATCAAGCAATAGACCAGAACACAACCCAAAAATCGGGGTTGTTTCTGTCAAACCACGACGCATGCTCACCCTTACTTACATGGGCGCAATTTGGTGGGGGACACGGGGACATAATATGCCATGTCCCCCCCACATTTTTCTCTTAGGGTTTTTATTGGAGAGGTTACAAAACTAAATGCGACGGTTGTCACGTTTTGTGTGAAGAGTTTTTCATGTTAAATGTTACACATAGTAATGTAGATGCTGAAATAGAGTTTGGTGTGGCATCACTGATTCTGATATTTTTATAAATTTTTACTTCAAAAATGATTTTTAGCATTTTGCAAGTTTCTAGAGATCGCAAAAGATTGTTAACTGCCTCTGTCCAA
>JGI24158J21664_10002003_pt1 | contig 24043 bp, 11 predicted proteins | sample Ectturendosymbi3_FD_21664 | JGI IMG/M metagenome (IMG submission 21664) | reverse complement strand
AAAAACAGTGAAAGTCATATTTCCTCCGTTTTTTCTTTAAAAATTAATCGTCAAAATATCAAAAACGCTTTGCGATAGGCGGATATACCACCACGTTTTTTGCAGCCAACTGTTTGGTTTCTTTCCTTTAGGACTGTGCGGATGACAGACCCAAAATCGCCGAATTCATTGGCAAGTGTGCTGAAAACGTCATCGCATAAGTGGTTGGAAAAGAGCGAGACATTGGTTTTGTTGGATTCCTAGGAAACGTTGAGCCGAAATGGTGTCGGCAGTACCGAAAATGATTGTGTTGTGAAATTTTTGTAACTAAATCCAAACTTAAGGCGAGTTTGGCCGTTTGGCGGAATCTTTTGCCTTACATTTTTCAGGGAGGGCTGCAGTCCGGCAGCCCGTCTAGACGAGCCGCCCCTGATCATACAAATTACCTTTGATTTCTAGGTTTCACTAATTTCAATGTTTGGGAGCAACATTGTTCAGGCAAATTTTGTTCAGTTCAACAAAGATTTTGTGGGCCTTGGTGGTGTAGATGGAAGGGAAGGCCTCTCCAAGGCACATTCAAGTGCTTATGTTACAATGCCTCTGCACAAACTTGGGTCATGTGCTGTCACACCTGCCGCCACAATGTAAAGCCTTGGTTTTACCTTTTCAGTTCCTGTGCTTTGATCAGGCGTTCTTTCTGGTTGAGCAGGTCTCCAATGTATTGACGTCTATGTTGACAAAACTTGCCTGGGCCGTTTCGGCAAACGTTTGCGCTAATAGCTTTCAGTATAAAATCTAAAAATATAATATTGCGTTAGGTGCTGATGTAATCAGCAGGTTGTAACAAGCGTACAGGTATGTCTTTGATTTCAACGTCCAATAAAGTCTCCAGGGTTAATTTAGGTGTCTTGAAAAGCGAGAGGCCCGTGCATTTCAACAAAAAANGTTTTGGTGCTGGGTTTGTTCGCTCTTTCTGCTTTTGCTTCATCCTTTCAATTCCAAACCCGAAAGTTTACTTACATATTTCAGAACTGAGGATGCGTAGTGCTATGTGAAATCGATTTCCTATTTTTAAAAATTTGCAGATTGATTCAAACCCGTCACCTTGTGGAGACTAGTTATTTGCCCAATAAATGATTAATATTTTTATAAACAATAGAAAGGTAATGGTAATGGAAATGGTTTATTGTTTCATATGACTCAGCCAACATGCAGAAGCACCATAAAAGCCATCGCATGCAGTAAACCAACCATTGGCGAAAATTAGCAGATGAAAACGCAATGGCACAATAGCTGATCGGTGTAAACAAAGACCGGCGCTGTGTCATATAGGATTGGCGAAAGACCGTGGCGGTCATCCAGTCAACCAACCCCAAAGGTTGTCCATTCAGACTTGCCTTTTTTTCAAAAACCAGTGTTTTGGTTAAGAAATTCAGAAAACCTTCACAACTGCTGCTTATTGCTTCATTTGAGTTTTTAAAACATCATTGCCGGAAGAAAGGTACGCTTCAAGCCTTTCATTGATATGTTCAAAGAAGAACCACAATGTCAGTCAATGTACCGGTAAGTTTGACTTTTATCTTTTGGATTTTATGAAGTTTCAGTCTTTATTTTCCTAATATTCTGACTGTACCTGAAGGAATGGCAAGTACAACAAATTTTTAGCGTCTATTGTGCCTTTGTGACAGCACCACCCTAGGACGACTCTTTTTTACACCAACCTTTACCTCGCAATTTCCACAGCCAATGTTCCTTTCTCTTTTGTTGATGCAAACTGGTGCATACAACTTTTGGGGTTGTATACGTTTCTCAGTAATCTTGTAACAGTATCAAAACACAATAGTCAATCTGAGGAAAATGCAATGAAACCACAACAAAATACAAACTAAATGTTGCACAGATAGACACAAGATTTGTAAACTTTTCAATCAAATGTTGTGTTTTTGCGTGGACATTCTCCACATGGAAATAACAAGACAAGAACAGAATACGCGTTTCCTTTTGTACTGGATTCTGGCAAAGTTAAACCTAGGATAGGATTCAACTGCCATTATTTGTTTCAATGCTTAACACGTTCAAGACGTTATTCGCTGAGAAAGACCAGCAGGTAATGAAATCTTTATTACATTTTTGATGAAACGCAACCTATCCAAATATTTTGCAGTCTAACTACTTGAAAAATAAAAGACAGTAAAAACACAGCAAACCAGACCATCACAAATTTAAATGTACTTTTTACGGAACTCAAAAAATGCATTCCAAAATTATTTCAGCATGAAAACTCTCTATCAACCCATATAGAACTTGCTGTACAGTACAAAAGCATGAAAACCTCTTAAATCAGACTTTCATACATTCCAGATCAGGAGTTTCACCTGAAGAAGCTTGACAAATGAAAGATATTTTGGTTATTTGTTCTCAGATATTTCAGCTGAAAGAGCTCGACAGCGACAATATATTTTGCATCGTTGGAAGTTTTGGTGAACTGGGATCGGGTGCGAGTGCAGTTGTTCGATTGGCTGTACAAGATGCCTTGGACTATGTAGCTGTCAAATGCTTCATTGTTAATGGAGGAGATCAGGACAAAAGAAGGATTGCAAAAAAGTATGTTGCATTGATGTACTTTAAGATAAATGTTAATTGGAATATGAAGCTGATTACTGAGTTGATAGAAAGAACGGACAACATCAGCAGTAGAATTAAAACACTTGTCTTTTTACGGATGGCTTTCACTCTATGTCAGTTTTCGTAACAAAATAAAATAATCTCAGCTTTGCATTAAAACCGATGCAATCTCGTGTAGTGTTTGTATTTAAGTTTGTAAATTTTAGTTCCGAAAATATATTCCAGTTTCTTGCCAAAACATGCAACCGCACGATCACGACATCTCTTGAAAAAGTTACGTTTTAATGGCTTTCAACATTTTCAACACATGCCCATAATGCCTCTTCAGTAAAACATTTTGCTCATTTTTTCTCACGTCGTTTCACAGTATCTTTAGACAAAAATAATTAAATATTTCTGTAACAAATAAGGACCCATTTGGCACAGCAAATTAGTAATAGTCGCAAACACGGGGTTCTGGGTAGGAAAAACTACCATCATGAAAATTATGAGCTTTGTACATTGACTACGAAGCAATCAATCTTTGCTTCATTCCTAATTTTCTTTTTCAGAAATTCAGGAGCACCTGCATTGTTTTTCAGGTTGAATAGAGAGTTACAAGCACTTCAGCAAACAATGAGCAAACACATCGTGTGTGTTTACGGCTGGGTCAAATGGCCGGGATCAATTGGATTGGTTCTGGAATACATGCCAGGTGGAAACTTATCCCGTTTTCTAGATGACGATGAATGCAGATCTTCCCTTCTACTCCTTCTTAGAATCTTTTCCGAATTGGCATCTGCTCTAGCATTTATCCACAATCTTCCGGAATCTCTTCCCCTTGTTCATGGAGATCTCAAACCAGAGAATGCTCTTCTTACTTCAGACTTGCATTGCAAGTTAAGTGACTTTGGAAGTTCTCAGGTGGCAACATTCACTAGTTCATCCACATCGGATTACCCCAAGCCAAAAAAACTGGATACGACTTTAGCTTATGCTGCACCTGAGAAACTAAGGTCTCTGAATACCAAACCTAAAACAGAACATGATGCTTACAGCTTTGGAATGATTCTGTACGTGATTCTCTCTGGATCTCGTCCTTATCAGCACCCTAGCCATACAAGTTCTTTCACCGAGTCAATCATTCGTGGAGAACGACCAGATGAAGAAGCAATCAACGAGTTAAGAGGTACTTCAGACGAAACCAATCAACGGATTCTTAATATTCTTCAACCGATGATGAAGAAATGCTGGGCCCAAAATCCATCGGACAGATCCAAAATGATACAAGTTCGACACGAGCTAAACTCACTTCTTGAACAGCAAAGCCCCGAAGACATTTTGGTCGAAGTCACACAAATGCTCCGATCCATGTCTTTGATGATTCCCAAGAAAGAGGAACAACAGTTCTTGCCTTTGCATAAGTTCGTAACAAATGATCAAAGGTTTATTCAAGGTTAGTTGGTTTCCACCATTGCCTCAGCTGCTATTACCGATGTGGCCGTTTAGTGAGTATTTTACGTTTGACTATATTTCAAATCTGCAGCTTTTACGTTTTCATGGAACAGATTTTTGATTGTGGTACTCCGTAAAAATAAATTAATTCACAGGAAGAAAAACGTGACGAATAATGCAAAACAGTAGCTTTTGTCTCAAACGTTTTGCAAGCCTTTGTGATTCGGGAAATGGATTTTAAAACGTAAGATGTTAGCTTAACAAGTTGAGACATACATCCACCGACTCCCTGCCTTTTTGCACTTTGTTCATTACAGGAAAGCATTTTTAAAACGTTTTGCGCTGTTTTGATATCTACCTTACATTTTTTTGTTTCCGATCAAAGTCAACTTTCTATATCATGCAGGGGCGTTTTAGTGAAAATCTCGAATTGTTTGCTAACAAACAACAAACATTCTTAAATGAAGTTTGACAACATTTGTTCTATTTTTCCTTCGAGCTCTCATCATTGCAAAGTTGCTCACTTACTGGCCGTCTATGCACTGATAGGCATCACATTTGATTATCGTCACTTGTTTTTGTTGGCATGATTTTCTATAAAGTGATTTTAGTTAAAGACTGATTTCAATGATCTATCATAAAAGTAACAACAGCTAATGCTAAGACATTACTACTCACAATTGTTTGAAAAGACTATCAAAATTTTAAAAGGTGTGATGTTGAAACAGTGATGTAAATGATGTAAATGGGAGAAAAGAGTGATGTAAATGGGTGAAGGGTTAGATTTTTGAAGTTGAGGTTGACAGCTAATTTCAGTCAGAAATTAAAACAACATCAGTGTTCATGGACATTCAACGACTAGAAAAGCTGTGGGTTTACCGCAAAATTTTGAAGCAAAGAGTTTGTAGATATTTGTGTGTTTGCATCAACAGGATTATTCAAGTCAATGTGAACAAGTGAAGATCCTCCCAACACGTTTCTCCATTCTTCATTAATTTTCACAGTCTTGATTTTGTGCATTTGTTATGATAAACCTTTGCTCTCAAACTATCCGTGAGATTTCGTATACACTAGCCAATTGATATTTTGTAATTTTTAAAGAAACGACATACAACATTTACAACTTGCCCAACGTGCAACAAGCTGCAATGGACTGCACGGAAGTGGAATTTGTTCAGCGAAGTTCAAGTGCGTAAAGCATAAAACTATCTATTAACCAGCTCAATGCCAACGTGCCATTGCGTAAAACAAGTGTACACCGTAAAAAAACATTTGACAGCTTCTCCGTCTTCATAACCGTAGAATAAGTAATGTCCTTCCAATTTTAATTGTCATTGTCTTGTCGGTTGTTGCTAAGGGTGGAAGATAGAGACACTTAAGGCAGCGTCTTTTACTAAAACTGTTTTTAACTTGCAAAAACAAAGTGAACAAAGGTTTGTATCTTTGAATAACTATAAAAAACAAGCAATCACAACACAAAGTTCTTAATACAAAATAACTTTGGTTGAAATTTCACTTTGCAGTCAACAATGGTCCGAGTTCGGATTGTTGTTTCATTTGCACTGTGACTGCTTCGTCAGGGATTTATGGTCTCATCAACTGTTGAAATTAGGCTCAAGTATATTTATAAATCGAATCAGAAATTTGGCGGAGATATCCGTCAGCTGTACTTGTTTAAATGTTCTACTTTTTTAAACCGATTTTTTGCAGATCTTAATTAACCGGATTTGAAGTACATCTAAGCAAAAATATGCTTTTTTTAAATGATAGAAAAATATGTCGTACGCTTTTTCTGAAAAAGAGAAGAACCAAAGTGTTAGCAAAGTGCTACTACCTCTGGAGAACTTACATTTTGTTTCGCTCTCAGAGTGCAAATATGTACATCGCAGCTGCTGGTTATTCCCAACAACTTAGATTAAGTTTCGATATAACCAAATTAGTATTTTCAAAATTAAGTCGCACTCTTTTAATCATAAATCAATGAATATTCAATATAGCGTGAAAGGCTTGGTTCGCATGACATCATTTAACTTTTAAATGTTGATCAAAACCAGTAGTTTGCAGCCAAACGCTAAAATAAACACTCAGTGGCTATGGGCGTCAGACGGATTTTTTCCAGATAGAGGCCAATAGTGGATTTTCCAGGGGCAGCCAAAGATTTTTGCAGAGGGGACCAAAGTAGCAAAATTTAATTATAATTTTTCGAAGCTAAGAAAACAATCCTTCTTTGCTAAAGATTTGATGGGAAGATGTCAAATTTCACCATCAGGAGGGCCTTGGGCTCTCCTGCCCCCTCTTACGACGCCCGTGTCAGTGTTCACAAACTTGTCCAACCTATTCCGACAGCAACACAGAACTATTGCTGCAGTTTTAAGAGGCGAATAAACCAACATAATCTACTTTTCATCATCCCATATTGTGAAAGCTTAGTACAACTGAAATGTCTAGTTTGCGACGTTGCTCAAGAATATTAGATATCGGTTTCAAGTGCGGATATGATTGTTCATTCATGTACTGGGGCATTTCTTGAGAAAAAGAATGCCTTTGTTATCACAGCCCTGATCATTTCTTAGGCGCAACAAAAATCGCGCGATTCTACTCCACATTTCGATTTCGTTGCTTGATCTCTAATGTCTGTATCGATTCATATAAATAAAGGTTTTTCTGTTAACGCAGCGTGGACAGACATGGTTTTCTTGATCAAAAATCCAACTTCAAAAGTATAAAATTGAACTATGAATTTTTTACTTTCCTGAGCTTAAACGAAAGATTTCTTTGTTCATTGTTTTTCTTTTGCTTTATACGTTGTGATAATTTGATTTCTGTTCTTTTTTTGAGTTATTTTTACGATTTTCATTTTCCCTGAAGGCAACTCACAACAAGGTTCATCTCAGACAGTAGGACGTCAAGAATCAAATGGTATTTCTCAGCAACGTGGTTCATATGCAACAGCAACACAACTTTGCTTCGATGAAGCGGGTTCTTCATCAACTGCAAGTGAGTTTAATTTAACAGGACATAAAAAATGAAGCTAAAGTATAGACCAACTATGTTCACACGAAATTCCTTGCTGGCCTGAAAATGATGTCACTCTCCTAGTGCGGGCTTCAAACTAAATGACTCACTTTTCTCAGCAAACTAAAATTTAGAATAAGCTGGTGAAAGCCTTGGAATGTAAACATCAATGATACTAGTTGTTTTGCAGCTCTAACTAATCCGTAGCTGTAATATTGTAGGCACGTTTATTGTCGATGAAACAACTACGGTAGAAATCAGTTTGGTGCCCATGGAACAACAAACAATGGGTAGATATCAGAAAACTACTGTAGACAAATTTTGAACAGAGGTGGCAGTGGAGACATGGAAATCTGCCATTACGCAGTACAGGCGTGATGAACGGCATTGACGACCAGTTCATCGAAATTGTCCCAATTAAGATTTTTTAAAAGTAACTGTAAGCTGTCATTGTATTATACGTACACAACGAAAGCCTTCAATTCTGCCGCATGCGGCCCACGGGTTACACACCGCTAGTATAGACGGTAGTGTTTTGGTAAACTTGGTTTCTCATCTTCAGATAAAAGTAGTGGCTGAACTGCCTGACATCTGTGGTTTCAGTGCAGTTCAATGACGTCAAACGACAGAGTGTTCAACCACCAAAGCAGCAAGCGCAGCACTGTTGCTTAACACAGCTTGACCCAAAGCAAGCACAAGCGAATGAAATTGTCATTGCTGAGTAGCCGAGNGTGGTGNAGTGTCACAAAATCGGGGAATGCTTTATCAAAATCAAAACCCGAATTGGAACAGCCTACATGCTGTACTTGGGATTTTTTTCNTTACTTAGAAGATGAANAAAAGGAGAAAGACGGGCCGAAAGTTTGGTGATTCGTCATAAAGTGGGAGATTTTTCCCTTCAAAAATATGGAGATATGGCCTTCTCTCGATTTCCTCCGAGTGCAGAACTGATTACCATAAGCCTGTGCTGGAGTCACCACTACAATTCAGTGAATGAACAATGTGCGAACCCAATTAATTGGTTGGTGGCTGTCAGAATGTATTGCGTAAATAAACCGATAGCATAAAAATTGCCTTTATAAAATTTTGAGCAGTTATCACAATCACAATAGAGGTTTGTCGTCGTAGTTTAAACAAATGCAGCCTACCTGTCATATTCATGCACCTTGCGTTCCGTGACATCACAAACCAGAAGCTTGACATTCGCTACAGAATCGGTATCCGTGCAAAATATCAAATTTCAAACACAGTGGCCACCGACCTGTTGAATGTGCTTTCAAACGAAGTGAGCTTCCGTATCGTTCTTGTTCAGATGTATTTTGTGATCAGAAATAACTATCGATGTACCTACTGTACTTGCAGAGTTTGGCAGTATGTTCAAAATTAAAATCATCTTGTAATTAACATAAATTGGTTGATATCTCGCACTTTTTAACGCCAGATCCTGTCAGATTCTCGATTCTAAACAATCTTGTCAATTTTTTTCAGATATAACAACTTTATCATGCGAACGTCGGTTCGCGCTTTCACAGATTCTGTCAAATTTTTCGACCTAAAAATTTGTTTACCACATTTAGGATCTCAGAAAAAATTCGGAAGAAACTCAAAAATAAAACAAGGATCTACTCAATTTTTTTAGGATTTTATATTTCGAGAAATTATTTGAAAAGAAAGTAGCGCGCAGTTCTTGCCAAAATATTTTTGCGCTGATTACCTAACTGCACCTAATTTCGCAATTGCATGTTATGACATTCAGCATATAACATGCTACTTTCCACATTGTATATTCGCTGGGCATTTAAAACGCTTGGGAGAAACCAAAAATCAAACTGCAATCGGAAGTTTTTCAGTACCAGACCGTAAACGGGGAGGATGCAGGAGGAGAAGCTCCCCCTGCAAAATTTTTCACTCCCATGGAAAAAGGTGTTGCACATGCTTTGAAATTATTGGACATTGATTAAAAATTTTAGGCCCCTCTCACAAAACTCTTCGCCTCCATGGTGTCCCAAGGTGGTTACGGCCTGGTCATTACTGAAATTAACATTTGAAAGGTCGTTGGCTTGAATTCCTCGAAACGGTTTAAGTAAATTTCAGATCGTCTGGTGACAAGATAGTGGCAATATTGGTAATTTCTAGTTTGGTAGCCGCACTTAGAATAAAGCTAAAATGTAAGCCGGTCCTGATCCAAATAACTTTACTTTGTACTGCAGGATCCTAATCATTTGCACATTTCTGCTTCTTAGCAAATTTTATCCTTACAGCTATCACGTTAGTGTGTTGCTAATGCAGTTTCAAGATCTTGTGCCATCACACAATCTTGAGCATACTGTTGCAAGAATCAGTGACTATGACGTGCGTTACGTGGAAGTAAATAGCAGAAAATTGTTGATTCGAATAACACTGCAATACATGAAACTACGGAAGCATTGCTTCGTTTTGAATCTGTGTCATTACTGAATTTTTGCAGGTTTGCTTTCATAGATTTTTTAGATGTTGCTCGCAGTTCGTGTTACTGGGAATAAAACCAATTAATTTTAGCCTCATTTTATCAAAGGTGATCAGCAACTGTCATCTCAAATTAAAGCAATTTCGCAGAAACAGGAAAAAGTCAAACTTCATCTCCACGAGATTTTCCTTCCATCAGGTTTTTTGCTTTTTCTTTTCGTAGTAACTTTTTGTAAACTTTTTCATTTAAATTCCTAAAGTCATGTGAGAAAAATTAAATTTTAGGAATTTCATCGATTAGACAGAGCATGAAAAGAAAATTTTGGTATTGTAGATTTAGTTTTTCGGGATTAGCATACAATGGTTAATTCTTCGCTTCAATGCTATCTCTGGAAGAATGAGCTATCACTGATTGTCATAAACTGGCTAAGTTTGCCTGGGTTTTACAGTTCAGATTTTTTGCAATGACTGCCTCCAACCCCAAATACTAGTTTGCATGTTAGGTGATAGGGTTGTCTATTTTTTTATATTATGAACAACATGTAAAATTTTTCAACCATGAACCATGCAATTTGGTGCACTGCTGTCCTTTATGTTTTTCTTGACATAAACAAATTGCTATGTTTATTGTTTAGAAAAACAGATGAAAAGGTGATTCCTTTTATTCAACTAGAACATAAGAACAATTCAGTTACATACTTGCACTTGATCATTTCTCCTTCTAAATGAGCGCTCCTCAGGCCCGTAAATAGGGGAAGCCAAGACCCCTCTGAAAGTTTTTCACCCCCTGGAAAAATGTGTTGGACATGTAATAAAATATGGGACATAGTTTAAGAAACTTGGGCTTTTCTTAGTATACTCTTCACCCCCACCTGATGTCCCAAACTAGTTACCGGCCTGGCTCTCCTACTGAAATATGTTTACACAGATGTTTGCATGGCACTTTTGGTGAGAAAAAAAGCTAAGTAAATTTCAGAAAGAACGCTGGCGCTCTGCTAAAAACAAAATTTGAAAACAACAAAATGATCTAAAAATAAAACTTTAATTGCTTTACATTACTGAATATTTTTGCTGTTACGTATTTTTGCTGTAATACTTTACATTACTGAATATTTTTACTGTTACGTAAATTAATAAAACTCAAAGTTACCGTAAAACAGATGCTTTTCCTTGGTTTCAGATTCTTCAACGTTGCCAAGCAACATCAGTATTGCACAAAACGTTTTCAAAACTTATAAAAACTCCACAAAAAACAAAAAATATGAAGAGGCAACAAAAATAAAAACCGGACTGATTGACCTGATTGAAAACAATATCGACACAACAGCAGAGGGCATGAGATTGTTTGGAAGAAAACTTCGAGAAGACAAACATTTCTTGGAATCGATCCTGATTTTTGACGCAGCTTCAACTTTGAGCAAAAAAATCGAAAATCCTGAAAATAACTTGCGGATGATTTCGTTTTGCGTTTATGAAATGATGTTGACAAGCCAAGCGATGATTGAGGATCGGGACTTGAAGGTGGTCGTGGAAGATTACGTGATTCGACTCATGCGTGACAAGCTGCATGACATAAGGAGCACGCCATCAGTGAGCGAACGATGGAAGTGTCTTCAAGTGAGTTGGGTTCTTGCTTATATTGGGTTGAGCCAAGGTTTGGTCGATCAGTTGAAGGGACAAGAACAAACACTACGTGAAGGCTTGGAGCGAATGGATGAAGGGTTCGGTGAAAACAAAGTCAAACATCAGGTGTATGGAGATTTGCTCCATGATCTTGGTCATGTGTGCTACAAGACGTCACGTTACGAGGAAGCAGCTTCGTTTTTCAAACAAGCGAACGATGCCCACAAAGCTGCAACTGACACTGATGGTGATGAGGAGGAGAAGAGGAAACGACACATTGAACTAACTTTGCCACAGTGAAAAACGCTGTTTCCGCTTTCGGTTAAGTGATTAATGTGGCAACACAAAATTCGCAAACACTATAAAAGCATGAGTTTCCATGCTTAGCTGAATATAATGCCTCGAGAGGGGCAGGGATATCGAGAACTTCAGGTATCCCTGGCGTGGATCAGGCAGGTGCGTAGCCAGAAATTTTCATAGGGGGGGCAAACAACAAACAAGTCTCAACATTTAAATAATTAACGCCTCTTGTTTTTGCAGCATCATCTATAAAATGTTCATTTTTCTGGCGCTTTTTACTGAAGTCTATTTTCATTGAATGTAAAAAATTTGTTTTCGATAAATTTCCTAGCTTCTACTGCGGATCAAAGCCACCATTTGCTCGTAAAATTAACCTGTAAAAACGCATGTGAAACACTCGATGCCAAGTGCAAGATCTGCAGTATGCTGTAGGCAGCCAATATTGCAGTTGAAGAAGATGTCATCGTGCCCGCCATTATGATTGCGCATTTTATAATTACACGCTTCTGACGTACACCAGCACATGTTCAATGGAAGCCAAGTAGCGACTGAGCGTTAAGACACCGACACGGAAGTAGGTCTACAAAACTTGCGCACATATGAGATGTGGATCTTTTCCAATTCTTGAGCGACTGGTTCACGTATAGAGCTGATACTGTAAAGGCTAGAGTCCCTCCACGCTTTTGAAAAATGTTTGCATTTTATGTCTTGAAACGCGGTGAAATGCGACTGCGGTATCATTTTTTTCCAATACTTGCACTAAGCTTGCTTCCCAAATATGATTAGGTATTTAGCCTTGCCATTTAGAGTTAACAATATAATTCACAAATATGATAAAGACAATATCGTAACTTGGGGAGAGTTGGGTATTTTCAACGTTACCACTGCTTGTCTGTGTCTGCCTGTAGTGTAGGATGTCAAATAAGAGTAGATTGTTGATATTGAAAACGAACTTAGTCACGAGGTGTTCACCAAGCTCAGATTTGGATCGCGCACAAAAAGTTGGGGGACAGCTGATTCAGCCATTCTTGCGTAAGCGATTGATGTATTTTTTAAAAATCCATTAGTTTTTAAATAACAAAATTCAGTCGACTGGGAACAAATTTGGTTCAGGGGTGGGCAAACTACGGTCCGTAGGGCAGTCATACATATATAGATAGTAGCCTACATATTTCGAGTCTGCGCTTAAGTAATTTTATCGATAAGGTTAGAATTCTCTTGATTTTATTCCACACGTTTCATTCTTTTACTCAACCGGAAGTGACGATATCTTCATTTTGTGCTAGCTAATGGAAAACGTTTTCGTTAAACTTTTTAAAACGATTATAGGTGCAATATATTCGGCCCCGGTAGAAATAAAGTGTTCATGGCGGCCCTCTGTCGAAAATATTTGCCCTCTCCTGCTTTAGTTTCATGTTAGTCCAGAGACCGCTATCATTGCCTCCAGTGATAGTTTTTCGATGATACATCTTGAAGTTCTTCTGCTACTGCACTGCTGGTTAAACTAAATCAGCTATGTCCAACCCGCGGCCAGCGGGCCGCATGCGTCCCAAGCGAAGGTTTTGTGAGGCCCAATTTAGGTTTTCACTGTAGAAAATGTTTTCTACATATTCACTTGTCATTCTTGATAATCTTAAATTTGACGTTTTTGATGCAAGTAGTCCTCAGCACCACTTTATCACGTCTGTTGCCATTGCAGGTAGGATCCGAACGCTTTCAGTATACTAGCTTAAAATAAATTTATTTTGCTAAAATCAAAGTAAGCCATTCGATCTGCGGCCCTCATTAATATGTCATTGAAGTGCGGCCCTGGATAAAATAGTGACAAAATTCTTGACTCAGTGAGCCATTTGGGTTGGACATAGATGAACTAGATCTATTTTTTGCATCTATAAGCCATTCGATCTGCGGCCCTCATTAATATGTCATTGAAATGCGGCCCTGGTTAAGATAGTGACAAACACTTTTGACTCAATGAGCCATTTGGGTTGGACATGTCCGAACTAGATCTATTTTCATCGTTACGTTGATCTAAGTCTGTCCCAACATGTTCTTCGATTTTCTGTCCTCTTACAGGTTCCGCAATAACGTCTTCGCTGGACTTCACTGCCAATGTAAAATAGTCACATGAATGGTTCATCACTTGGCTGGAACTTCTTCCTCTCTCATTTTTGCCTCTTTTGCTTTTTTACGTCTTTTAGACCCACTTGGATAAGCTCTGCACTTAATGACAATTCCCATTCTTTCTATGTTTATTTATCAATAAGCTCAATAAGGCTGCCACATTTTCATCGCAAAAAGGGAGGGCAACTTACGAGTATCATTTACTTGAGTGTATTGTCTACACTTAACAAGTCAAACAACAATTAGGCCTACTGATACGTTTTTAAGCATTGAAGTAAAACGTCCAGTGTGGAAGATGTTTCAGTCAAAACACACAAAACAAAATCCTCATTTACATGTCCTATTTAACTCAGGAATATTTTGCAGTTTCCTTAAATTTATTTGCAATGTAAAATCGCTTTTAACAATAATATGAAATTGATTGCATGAAAAATGTTTTCTATTGCACACCGTAGCTTTAATAGAGTAAAAACTGGTTCAATTAGAAATATTTCTCTTTCTTTTAAGTTTGTGGCTGCATCAAGGAAAAAATCATTTCACATTAGCGTAATGAGCCATAACGCTGAAGTAAAACTGTGAGAAATAAGTTTTTGGTACTCAATGTCCACAAAGTCACAATAGTCTTTACACTCTCTTTTGCGAACTTTGTAAATGCAACTACACGTAATTCACTCAGCTTCAAAATTATTTAGCCCTTTTCTGAAAAAGCGATACTTCCGACGAATTTCTTCATTTTTTAGCATTACGGATTAGCTATGATTTCTAGAAAGTACTACACTAAGCTATGTACAGTACGCTGATCATCGTATCACAGTTCATCTGCAAAGCTAGTACAGTATCTACTGTATAATGGGACAGAAGACCGCGCTCTAATCAAAAAGTCATTGAGCTGTTGAAAAAAGATTTACCACTGTTATGCAACGATTAAGGTGAAAGCATTCCCGCCTTTCCAGCCGAGAATTAACTCAACCAAAACATAGGTTAATTAGAGTCAACTTGCAGGCTCTCCCATTAACTTAGCCACGCCACCAGCTTGTATCTTGCTGCAGTTGAGTAGGAACAGCAGCTTACTGTATGTAACTATAACATATCATAGCCAGTGGCGTAACCCACGGGGGCAGAGAGGCGAATTGACCCCCTCTCAAGCTGAATGTAAAACCGGTCTCCTACTTAACTTCTATTTCGGTTTTAGCATCCTTTTGGTTGTCAGTAGGTTGTTGTTTTTTCGTTACCTTCGGATTATTTTCCGATGATTTATGGTTTTCGTTTAGCCACCCACATCTGGATTCACCATCATTTCTCAAGTTTTTTTTCTGAGTGTTGCCAAGTGAACCCCGTACATTGGCCAGTGGGACCCAGTTATCTAAGTTTACCACCCTGACTCTAACCTTTATTTACGTCACTGATTATAGCTATGTAAAATAAGAAGTGTTAAAAGGAGGATATTTTGACAGTTTTGAATGTTCTCGGAGATTATTTCATTTCTCATGAAAAAAGTGGAAATGTACTCCAAAAAGAGGACGTATGTCAGCCAATGGCGTAACTGGAGGTTTGTGCAAGGGGGGAAAAAACTTAGCTGAAGGGGGCCCTCAGCCCACCGTAGGGGGGCTACCAGCCAACACTCAGAAAAAAGTTATGAAATGATAGTGAATTCGGGTGTCGCGAATGTCTATACCAGCTAAGAAAAACGAAAATATCCTGAAAAAGGCAAAATACAACAACCTACTGAAAACCAAAATAATTCTAAATATCAAAATGTGAGCTAAAGGGGGCCAGTTTTTACATTTAGCTTGCCAGGGGGACGGTTCGCCCCCTGCTCCCCCGTCAGTTACTCCACTGATGGCAGACCTACTTAACAATGCTGCTCACATGCGGCAGGTGCAAATCTGAGTAAGGCGGCGCAAAATCTACTAGTAACGAGTAGAGACTTAAGCTAATGCGTTCTATGTGGCTTGGTCTTGCATTCACTAGATTTAGATACCTGACCGACTTTCAGGAAAATAATAAGTATAATAGTTGTTTCGTCACAATATCAAATAATATACAAGTGAAATACTGATGTCTGGACGACCGATAATTTAATAGCGTCAAGAAACAAGCTTTACTCGCTAATAAAAATGACTACGTGGCACGCACATGTTGTACATATGGCTAAACACATGAACATGGTGGGCCCCTCTTTTTGGTAGGGAGCCCTGGCAGGGCCGGCCTTAACAAGTGCAGGGCCCGATTGGAAACACTTCGGCGGGGCCCCAATCACTGGCGTGTGCAGAAGTTGTGAGGAGGGGCATCAAGCCATAAACATAGAAATCATGAGTGATGTAAAAGACCTGGTCCCAAAAAAAGTAATGCCAAGCTAGGGGTGTCTGAGGGCATGCCCCCAGTTTTATCTGCCTAGCAATAACTTTCCAGGTCGGTTCTACGTACATCTCCGTAACACCCAATAAATCCATGCGTTGATGCACTCGATACCTCCTCTCTGGCCAGGTACCTACCGCGGTACGGCAGGCCAGTAGGCTACGTGTTAAATTAAATCAGCAACACAGTCCGCCAGCAAAGATAAGATATAACAGCGTAGAAACAAAACATCAAAAGAGAGAAAACGTGACAACAGGACATCACATAAAAACTACCGTGCANCCTTGTATTATCACGCTGTACAGTAATGGCAAGACCGAATGAAACAGATAAACAGGCTGTGGAATCGGAGCCCTAGTGGAGTCTGNGCCCATCCAATTTTGGATGATTGCATCTGGAGCCGAAGCCCAAAATTGTTACAAATTGGAGCGAATCTAGAGCCTGAAATTTGGGTTCCGGTTGCACAGAGCCTACGTTTGTGGGACAAGCGAGTTAACCTATTGCGGGATGAGCTTGGTTTACCGTATGTGTACAAAATTACCCTCGTTTGCATGGAGGTCAGAAGGGGATGCAGGGGGCCTTGGATCAGCAGGATTTTAAAATTAAAAAAATATTTTCTTTTAGTTTCGATTTGGTGAAAAAGATTAACCATTGTTGGCCACTACATGGGAAAATCCACTATTGCCTCAACCCTGGAAGCAATCCTTGATACACCCCAAGCTCATTTATGCGTAAACCAGGGTTTCTCAAACTTTTTTGCACACGTCCCACTATCCGTCAAATATATATATATATATATCATTTCGCGCCACATGACCTATGATGGTGTGATAAAACAGCCTACAAATGAGACATTGATTTTCAGTTTTCCATGGAGCAAATCATTTTGGAGCCGGTATCGAAGCTCGAGCCAAAAACTTTAGATGCCTAGAGCCAGAGCCGAAACCTGAAATTTCAGTTTCGGCCCCACAGCCCTGTTTTAGGCTATCTAGCCTGGGATAGAAAAAATGCATTTGCTAATAGAAACTTATTTTTCGTGCTTTAGCATCAGCAATGTCTTTCACAATTTTGTCCAAATTTAAGCCTCTGCTAATTTCGGATTCAATGGACATAATCACCAAACTATTTAGGGGCTCTGGCTAGATTGATGAACTAAAATAGGTTTTAAGTAGTTTCAGCTTAGAAAATTCCTTTCTTCTGATGCCACGTTCACTGGGATGGTCGATTGTAAATCCTGAGGGCAATAAACAAAATAAGGAGGCTGCCTCATCAGATCTCTACGAGAGAAAATGCATAACGCTGTTTTGAAAAGACAGAGTAAACAGCGAACTAAGCCGAACTTTCAGAAGACACAGCAATAACTTTCTAAGTACGAAACGCTTGCAACTAAAACAGAAAAGAGCTTACACTCTTTCTGTCGTAACTAGCTGCTGTTGAAAAGACTAGACCGCACATCGATAAACAATGACCACTGTTCCACGATTCCACAATGACCGCGATTCCAGAACGATTGATGATGAATGAGGATGTTAAAAAAACGCGCAGTTCACTTTCATTTTCCTTGGCAACAGGCCCACGATTAAAAGTACTGTGAGCCCCACGCTGGCACTACACAATCAGCTTCAATAGGAAGTGTAAATTGGTGTAGGTTAGTAGGCGTAGCGCGGGGCCCCCTTGGGCGCGGGGCCCGATTGGAAGCAATCGCTCCAATCGACTAAAGGCTCTGGGTCCCCCCTAAATCCGGCTCTGTCTTACCTGCAAATACAACAAGCAAAAACGTATTTGAATTATGAAAGTTTTACTAAGCCAATTCATTGAGATATGCAAAGTCTCAATACAATAGGTTGTGATCAAGACCTGTAGCTTTTTAGACCGAGACTTGCAAAAAATGGGTCTCGAGACTAGTCTCGAAACCAAGTCTCAAAACTTCAGAATTTCAACCTCAGAAATTTACGTTTTGGCTGTAAATTACAAATATTTATGTAAAACCGATCAGTGTGAATATGTATAAAACAACCACAAATCATACCTAATCCAAGTTTCAGAAGGTCCTGATAAAGCATTTTGACGCTTCTATCACGTCCGGAAAAGCTGACATGAAAAAACAATCAGCGAAATTCACAGCAAAATCACGTGTTGTGGCGTCAGCAGATTATATTGGAAACTTGGCAGGGATTTTAACGAGCACTTAAAAATTATTTCTCACTTTTTCTTTCCATTACAAGTGGGTGTATCTACGGGTGGTCTAAAAAGATATATCCATTTTATTACTGCTGTAATTTTATGTCAGATTAACCCAGGCTCCAAATTTTTGTCCAGTTTCAATGGATCAAGCAGCAAGATACTCCATGCAGGACAGGTTCAAAATCGTAGGGGCCTATTTTTCGACAAAATCCTTTGTCCCTACTCAACGACAATTTCGGAGCGACTTCAGGCATAAGCACTCCAACCGCACTAAAGTAAAGCTCGCAGTGGCCGGCCACAGTCAGTCAGGACAGAAAATCACATCATGACTGTGAGAAAATGTTTGGAGCAATCTCCAAGGAAATCCACAAGACGTTTCTCCCAGAAGACAGGTCTTTCAAGGAGTTCAGCTGCGCACATAATGCACCAAGATCTTCATCTGTTTCCACATAAGATGCAGATATTATAATTTCAGATCGATGTTAATATGGCTGAGAGACGTGCCTTTGCGCAAGCCATTAGTCAGCGAATAAAAGAACATCCCGGTTTCTATTGAACTTCATTTTATTCAATGAGGAGGCAAATTTCCATGTTGGTGTTCATGTGAACTAACAGAATATGCCTTTTTGGGCCCAGCCTCATGAGCTTCAGCATCGCCCACACACTGTGGAGAAAGTGACTCTTTGGTGCGCGCAGGGTCGTATAATGACATTATCGGGCCATACTGGTTCAAGAATGGTGGTGGACGTCCGGTAACTGTGGACACAGAGCGATACGTTGAAGTAATGAGAAGAAAACCCATCCTAGCAGGATGGGAAGTGAGAATTGGACATGGATACTGTAATTTACCAGCAGGAAGGAGTAACACCTCACTGTCGAATGTTTTCCTCGTTGCGTCCCTGGAAACGGATCATCTCCTGTGGTATACGGATCACCGTTGGCGTGCACTTTCTTCAGACCTATCCCTTTCAAATGGTTTCCTATGGTGTTACTTAAAAGACATGCTTATGCTAACAATCCTCAAATTGATGCGCTCAAGAATAACATATTTATGGAGTTTAGGAAAGTTCTCCATGAGATGTTGGACTGGGTCATTGCATACTTCAATGTGTGAGTATTCACAGTGATTCAGTGACAAAGAACTTGGATCGAGCACATCATAAACTATTGCGATGTGCTCGCAAAATGGTAGGGTACGAGGAAAAAACAAAATTACACAAAACGTGCATGTCTGTGAGACAGGCCTAAAAAATTGCAAAGTTTTTCTTTCGATATAAAATGCTACTTTATAAAAAATGTATACGTCTTTCTGGACCACCCTGTGCATTTCTGATGTAACTTCGTAATCCCTACAGACATTACTCACCAACGTAAGAAGTTAGTAAACACAAGATTTTGGTGTTGCAATTAGGTAAACTTTAAATTTCGGTAAGTCATCAATCAAGTACGGTTTCAAACGATGTAAACTGCACAGCTCTGGTGTTCGGTATATTTTCTCATCAAAAATACTGGCCGTTTCACATGGCAGAATTTTGGCGTTACATTGAAAACGAAAACACTGCTAAATGGGCAGGTACAGTAATTTACATCGTAGGGAAGGTGGGGTACAGTCGACACTTTTTTCCATTTTCAACCACTGCTACTTTATTTCAAGTCCAAACAAGCTCAAAATTTGTCCCATAACAAAACAACTCTATATACACAACATCATGCCAAACATAAAAACCACGCCCTTCAGAAAAAGTTTTGCAATCAATTTAAAAAGGGTACTTTTTCTGTCGAGTGTGCTCCAGGCATGGAGCACACTCGACATGAGCATGGGGTACACCTGACCGGTCAATAAAAAGTTGGGCTGCATGCATTGCATGATGTTCACGTGATATCCCATGTAAAATAGGCATTTGCTGACTGCCTTTTCACTTTTTTCACATTCTAATAACCCACTATCACTGCATGGCAAAACAAATTTTTATGATTACCAAACATTAAATGAAACCAATGCAATATGCTGAAATTCATGCTTTAATTATCATACATATATAATATGTGCCTCTAAGCACATAATAAACCTAAAAATGCTCATAGGTGAGAACTATTCTGTACTACATTCCAACATAACACCTCAAGCTTTACCTTGTTTAGACTGACCTAGTGGCAGTGTGTTGAGTGTGCTCCATTTTTTTGTCAGATGTGCCCCATGCAAATCTAAAAAATGAAATGAAGAAGTACCAACTCAACTTAAAAAGAATTTGAAATCTGGCATTATCAAATAATATTACACTGCCCTGGCCACAACGTCACAAAAACTCAAAACAGAAGATGTTGATTAACGTGGGCAAAACCCAAATCTAAGTGCGATTTTATAATACTCTTGGGTAGCAAAAACACAACTTGCTCTGTATCTCGTAACAACGGCTGCCTATCAAGGAAAATTTCACTTTAGTACTACGGCTGGTATGAGACTAAATCACCATGGAATCTTTAAAGTTCAACGTTTTCAACTTTTTGAATAAATTAAAAAAGACGACTGTGCCCCTACTTCTACTGTGCTCCACCTTTCCCTACATACAAAGAATAGGCCTAACATCTACGTGAGAGGATGCATAGTCAATTGCGGTTGCATTCAAAGAATGATCAAACTGTGAATTTTACAATTTCAATCATTTTCATTCATAAATATTTGTCCTTTCTTTTCAAATAAATTGATTTTCAGGTGATATTCGTTCATTTCGAAGTGAGGTTTCGCCTAAAGTGTTAGTTTTTTCTGCCCAGACACGGGGTAACGCCATGTATAAAACAAGTGAAGCACAACATTTTGCTTCACACGAACAAAGAAACATTGTTCCTTACAGACAGAAAAAACACCGTAAATACAAGTTTTTAGACAAGTGCGTTCCATCTTTTATACAGAAAAGCTTTGGAAGCATTGTGTATAAAAATCTTCTTTTTTGAGGCTCAGGTCTGACTAACCACGTTCTATTGTATTTGGTGAATTAATTCACAATGGAGATAAAAATATTTTCATTCGAATCTTTTTCATATATGGCAGGGGTGGCCAACTTGTCTTCCACTGGAAGCGACTAAAAAATTTCTAGATAACTCGCGATCGACCGGTGGGTAATAAATTCACAAGTAAAAAATGTCATAAAATGCAACGTTTTTCCTGTAAATGAGTTTGTATTTACCACTCGTTTACCATCGAGAGCCGCATTCACGCGTTTTGGTTAATTTAGCAACTTACAATATCACAATAGTACATTCTGGAATATTGATTGAAAGATGTTCTTTTTAGGTATCTTGTCAATTCAATGCAAAATCAGGCGCGATCGACCAACTGACACTCGGCGATCGACCGCTCGATCGCCATCGACTTGCTTGCCACCCCTGATATACGGGATGCTTTGCTGCTAACGAAAGCTCTCTCTTCGTTTATTAGAACGTTAGTTCAATTTTTGCTTATCTGATGAGCAGAGAACGAGTAAGAAGATTGTTTTATTCTGTAATGACGTGGTTACATAGCTTTAGTCTCCTGTAGACCTAAACATGCAACTGCAACGATTTCTTTGCAGTCGTAAACAGAAAACAAAACTTACAACATAGAACATAACCATGGAAGGGTGTTCTAGTTTAAAGATTGTAACGTCTACGTTTGAATTCATATTGGGTGGAGAAGCCGCAAATCGCGTTTCAACTGCAATCGTGGGAATTGGTGTAGGGATAGCGATAGGTTTGGCTGGTTATGGCATAGGAAAAGGTGTCGCAGCTGCACGAGGTGTGGAGGAAGGAATCAGCAGGGTCGCAGAGTCTGGGTCGCAGAGGAAACAAGGAAGGGTCGCAGAGGAAACAAGGAAGCAGTTAAATGTATCAAAGTTTTAAAGTCGACTTACGAGGCGTATGGTTTTACGAAAGAAATCGAAAAACGTTGTTTGGTCGTAAAAGTAACAACAAGAGACATGGAATCTGCGCATAAATTATTCAATGACTGGTACTCCGGACAATTGAAGAAAATCTTGAACGAAAGTCTGCGAAACGCACTCGCTGATGGAGAAGAAACTAAAGTGCAGTTTGATTTTATTCGTCTCGAAAAATTCAAAACATTTGAAACTACTGAGCAAGGTTACAAGTCCCAGAGAGCGACAGCGAACTTGTACATATCGGCTCTCATTGGTGAAATTTCTGGAAACACTGGATCTCAAAATGTAAATCATTTGAGTTTTGTTACTCTGGAAAAAGCTTTTCCACTGCAGTATTTAAGTCAAAACTGAAACAAACATTCTAATAACGAAAAATATTTATAATGACAAAACAAAGATCTTTCAAGGACTAAAGCACTTTGCCACAGACTTAAACTAATGACCCTCCATTTGATAGTGTAAGATCTGTTCCCTATAGACATTTACTTCTGCATCATTTTATCTTCTTTCATAAAGGCTACAATCATATAATTTTATCTTTATACATTTATAGAGGCTGAGAAGTGCAGTTTATCTAATACAAAAACGTACAGATTCATTTATATTTCAGTTGAAAAAAATGTTGGTGCACCTAATGATTGTGTATATGTCTTGAACCGACAGTCAGTGCTGAAGTGATTACAATTGAAAATCATGAAGTTTGATTTTCATGTATATACATGGAGGCGAAAGAAGTAATTTCGCTTTTTATGTAGGATGAATTAATGCAAAATTTAATGGTTAGGGACCAGATAATCGAGTTTCATACTGGAGAGGGATGAACGAAGTTGACAAATGAATGTTCAGATGCAAATCCTATCAAGAAGTACAGTAACTTTCAAAACCTACGTAATCAAATGAAAAGCGTGAACCTGATATTGGCATAATAGCTAGTTTATTTCGCAAATGATAAAGTACAGTACACTGTTGTTAATCGAACGAAGCGCTTTCGTTTCCTCATGATGATCTCGAACACAAAGAATGAGAATCTGACCACGCCTTTAAAACGCTAGGAACCATTTTCCTTGAAGTGACTTTGGGAAGCGTGCAAACTAGCATAAACCTGATTGACCGTAATATTGTAATATACCGCTTTCTAATTCTGATTTTACAAACAAGGTTAATGAACACAACATTCAAAATTGCGTTTACTATTAGCAATTATACTGACACTTCAAATGTTGATGAGAACAAAAAATGTATTGCAATGTAAACCAACAATTTCTTCAGAACGTTAACAAACTGCGAGTATTAACATCCTTGGCAGGATCTTTTGAAGAGATTTGAAATTTTTGCAAATACATGGATATCAAACGTATCGACGTTTTCTTTAAGCTTTTTTATGCTTTTCAGTTGCCATGTCCAAGACCTTTACAAGATTTACCTCATTTGTTTCTACCTCCATTTCCAGCGAATTCAAGTTCAAATGCTTCCCATACACGTACGTAATCCATGGTTTTGATTTCAAGATATATTTCACATGCTCTCTGGTTAAAAAATGCTTTGTAAGCATGTATGTTAGTTAGGAATTTTATTATTCTGTAAACTTTGGGTGTTAAAAATTTTACTGAAAAAGCGTGGAGCTCGGTTAATAAATTATGTTTATGTTTCAAGATGTCCTAAAGTGATCCAACGGGCCCAATAACGGATCCACTGAGCGCAAAAATGCGCTTATTGCTTTTTGCAATCCTGTGTTAAAACTGGAACATCACATTTGTTTCTTCAGCACTCATTATGAGTGACTTACATAGAATTATTGCCAAAGAGGCAGTTTGGCGAACCACCCCACCATATACCCAGGCTTGTCCATGGGAATTTCATTCCTATGGGAATTCCATGGGGGAAATGTCCCATGGGATGGGACAGCACGCATCCGTATTTCCCATGAGACTCAGAAATAGAATGAGAGTGTCCGAATGTTACTGAATTGTCATACTTAGACTATACTTCTGAATTTTAAAGTCAATAAATTTTGTCGTTTTGCATGTCTCTTTGTACNTGTA
>JGI24158J21664_10002002_pt1 | contig 24044 bp, 13 predicted proteins | sample Ectturendosymbi3_FD_21664 | JGI IMG/M metagenome (IMG submission 21664) | reverse complement strand
TTTCGGATAAAGTGAACTGTCGCGGAACACGACCTTAAACATGCGTAGTGGACGAAAGGTCTGCAAAATGTGGTGGGATGGTTTCTGGATGGAGAAGATAACCCAGATTTCCACCAAAACCTAATTATTACTTTTTTAGCCCATTTACAATGCTCCTTGAAATTTGCATGAAAATTTATTCCATGGTATTTGCATTAAGTCGACAAATTAACAAACAAAAAGTATGCGAAAACATTTAATCTCCTTGCGAAGGTAATAAAGTTTTGTAAAATATCAAGCTCAAGGAGGGGGTTTAACCCCAACCCCCCTTTGCGTACGCCCTTGTGAACAACAACCTGGTGTTTGAAATGAAATTTATAGGCAACATCATTAACTTTCCTTAAACAAATGCGTCATATCATTGCTTTGTTTCAGTTTCATATAAAATTCATAAAAGGTGTAAATTTTGGAATGTGTGCCACTACAACATTTTGATATTTGTTGCACTCACGGATTTGACCGCTGCATAAAATACGCACTTTTCTAATGAAGGTGAAAAGGAAGTCAGAATAATGAAACTAAAGATTTTCAAATCGGAACAGCAAATCGGGACGTTTAAGATCGTAAACTATTCTAATCTACAATTTCAATTAAACCCGGATAACTTAAATTTGCTTTTGATCTTTCAGAAGAACATCAGCAGTGAGTTCGTGTGTGTATGACACGTGAAAAAAATATTAACATTGTGTTGTTCATAACTGGCAGCATATGGTGGGCACGAGTGACTAAAATCAAAACGAAATTAGTAAAATGGCATATTGTGATCAGTGATCACATTTTCCTTAATTTTTTGTCACTGGCTTGCACTACACGTTATCAGGAACGGAAGCAGACAAAAGTCGTAAGCTATAGGAAATAATGTTTTGACAAACGCTGTGGTTGGTTGCTCAACAACATTAAAAATATTTGCTGATATATTCGTCTGCGGCCCTCGGTGGAAACTAATTACTTTAGCAATACAATATATCAAGGATTTCTAAATTCGAAGACGTTAAGGAAGATGGCAATTTAGCAGCGGTTAACCCTGCACAGAAAAGAATCTGTATGAAGCGGCTGAGGTGGTTGAGATGCAGGTGTATTCTAAACCCAAATCATTCATCAAATTCAAGCGTTTAATAGGAAATCAATTTTACGTAAAATCACGAATTCTCATTCCTGAAATCTGCAAACGATGCTTACGGGTAAAATGCTAAAGGGTTAAATCACGGGCTGAAAAGAAAGCAAACTCAAAAATGCCAGGAATAAATCAAAGCACAAGCTGCGATAAGCAAACTGGAAAATACGCCGTTCTCAAATAATTGCATTCACTGAAATTATAAAAATATCTTTAGCCACCAATTACAGAGCAACAAAATCACAGCTATACGAGCAACCCGGTGAATATATTGCATTGCAATAAACATTTGTTTTGTTTGTATTTTTGTTTTTGTTGCGACTAATAACGTTTCTTCGAGACAGCTTTGCCGCATTTCTGGAAATCACAAATTCTGAATAACAATCGGTTTTCAGGATTTCGTTTGGCATTTCTGTAATAAAGTTATTCCACAAACGTATATTAATAATTATCACTATGCCATCTCTGAAAAGCAAGGAATATTTAAACATCAGAGAAACGTACTGCGGATTTTGAGCTTATGGAAGTTTGGTTGTTATGGACAAGATTTCAGATTTAATGCAACACGAAGTTCATTTTCTTCCAAGAAATTGTAATCTGTGTTTACTTGTCTCTTGATATCTTTGAGAAATTTCACCATAGAAGTATTTAGAGCCACACATCTTGGTAAACACTTATCAGCAGTGGTCTCATTCAAGAGAAATAAGAAACTTTAGTGACCGTAACGAGTACTCTTTGTCACGTCATTGTAGTTTCGTGCACACATGTGTGCTCATAATTGATTCTATCAAATTGACCTTTATCAATGCCCAAGGTATATGAAGTTAGAATTGATGTTCGTTTCAAGTGATGAATGAAAGGGCTTGTTTTGTCTCAACCGGATGTTTCACCTTCAAATTACTGTATACTAGTGGTTCGTAACCTTTTCTCTACCACGCCTCCCCCAAATAAATGCAAATAAAACCTTTTTTTTCAAAACCCTTTACTTTAAAATAGGTTGCATCGAAAACATACATTTTTCAGGTGTAGTTTACAACTCTCTCGATGTTATTTGGTCAAAAAACATGCTTAAAGTGATGAAAATAGCTTTGAAAACAGAAACAACATGTTTTGCCTTCTGCTTATTTTGTGCTGCTTGTTTTTTTGACTAATATCTGAAGTGAGGACTTTGCTTCAGTTTAGTTATACAGTATGTTCTATCATGAATTAACTATAACAGCAATGTGCTTATAAATCTTTTGTGTATGGCATTTCCATTTTTTTCGTTTTATCATGTCCATTGCCATCATCACCTATAATCTTTATCAAAAAGAATTGAATGATTTGTGAAATAGAATTGGTGCAAAATTTTTTTTGATATACGTTTTTCCAGGTAAAACGTTGTACGTGAAACCCTCTGATGTACCACTCGTTTCAATGTTAACCCAAGAGTTTGCAAACTCCATTTGCAGCACTGAACATCGATGATAAAATAAACATTTATGAGTTCCCAAATATTTCATTTGTAACCTGCAAATCTCTGGGATCAACAATTCTTCTGGGCCCTTTACTGACGGTCGTTTTCCGTTTTCTCTGTGCCCCTGTGGCTGACTTCACTTGCCCTCTGCTTTCCACAACACCTGCGTAATATATGAACAGAAGCGTTAAGAACCGACAAAGGAAAGTTTATCTGCTACAGCACAACGAATGAAGGATTGCTGTATGTTGAATCCTTGGTCACTGTTAGCATCTTTGCACGTTTCAGATGCAGTGCCGGTTTTCTATCACTTACATCTGGTGTTTTTGATTCTGATACGCAAGCGCTTGCACAACATGTCTGTAAAGGTATGGAAACGATATTGCAACAGTCATCAAAGCCAAGGACCTCTATGGTCTTTTAATTTGAAAACAGAAAAGTTGTTTTCGTTGGCAATTGATTTGGATTGTGATTTGGTATGTTTCGTTGATAAGAAATTCGCACAATCTTTGTTTATTTGTTTGCTTTTTCAGGGAACGCATTTGTATTTTGTTGGACTTCTTGCCTTTGCCATCAAAGCTAAGATATTTTAAAGAACAATAGTCAATTGATGTTCACTTTACATTTTCTAGGGCTTACCAGACCAAAATCGTCTCCATGAATTTCATGAAGCTTTATCAAACGCATTTTTGAACATTTGTCATAGGCAGACAGTTTAGGCATGCCTTGTAGAGAAAAACGGTTGTTTGTACATAAGCATGAAAATGAAGAAAATGCGTATTCTACAAAAAGTACTACTTATCTACTTTGTAGAAAAAATAAGTGGAAACATCATCTGTGTTCTGTGTTTTACAATATTCTGCTCTTTTATTACTACTGTTAGCTATGTACAAAATGCTGAAACAAGAAGTTTTTTTTTCTAAATTCACTACTGCAATAGCATTCTACTAATATTATTAAATTGTTTTTTCTAGTCTCTCGTCATCAGAAATAATGTTCAAACTCAGACATCACATTGAACTATGCTTGAAGTTGCAAAATAAAAAGTCGTTTGCCCTGGCATTTGGAAGCAGCGCACTAGATCGTAAAACGCATGCAAAGACATCAAAAAAACAACAGCAACAAAATTCATTCGGTATACATAACATCCGCTGCCCGGAGATGCGTGATCATGACCGGATGGATTGCACAACTTTCACATGACATTTCGACGTTGCAAATAATCACACGCCATGCAAGGGGAATGGAACCAATTGGAAGGTAAAACAATTATACAATTGTAGTCCATATTACTGTAATACACCTCACCTAATTGCTGAACATAAAACATGAAGTGCATAAAAAAGACAAAACGAAAATAAGGCTTGATAAAAAAACTACTATCAATATCAGTGGTGAACTGCAGGGAAACAGATATTTTCGTGAACAAAACAATAAATAGCAGCATTAACCAATGGCACCAATTGTGTGGAATCCTTGACAAGGATGGGAACCTGAGTTTACGTGTCGTTTTTTCCCGAAACATTTGCCATAGGTAAGATATTGTTCACAAACATCAATCTTATTACAGTGAAAATAAAATTGCTCCGATAAATTAACTTGAAAAAAAACAACTCCAATAAGTGAAACACACTTTGAAACTTAGGAGAAAGGTCTGTAACAAATCAATCCGAGTAAGTTTCTAAAGAGGCTACCGAAACATTTGAAAAGATATCTTCAACCATTGAACCACGACACTCTAGAACAGTGGATCTTAACCGGAGGGCAGGCCTCCACATGGGGATGTCAACAAATTTCCAAGGGAACGCGAGACCTTGCTCTCTCTACAACATGGAAAGATTTTGAAAGGGAAAGTGTGCCGTCCACTTTACTTATTTAACGTCAGGTGGTCTTTAAACAATGGACATTTACTTAGAAGGAGGCGTGGCAAAGAAAAGGTTAAGAACCACTGCGCTAGAACAACCACTCATGGTCTTCTATACAGGCAACCATCGCTCCACATTTTTTGGGACATCTCAATGCACACAAAAGGTAAAACGTTCACTGTGGTTGAAATTTTACCAAATGCGCCTGCCTTCAACTTCACAACTTGAGGTTGATTTGAAGTGATTTGACTTCTCCTAGCAAAGACGGAATTAGAGACAAGTCGGAGCAAGCAGCCCCTAACAATACATCCAGGGGCGTAACGGCGTAACAAGGGGAAACAATTCACCGGACACGGAGCCACTGCTGGGGGCGCCGAATGACTGTGGGGGACGCCGAAAAGTCTCAATAATGGCACAAGTACTTTCTTCAATACAGTACATTTGCTTACGAATTACAAAATACCTCAGTTTCGAACATAACGCATCATACTTGATTCTTGCTCCTGGCGCCATCTAAACTCGTTTTGCTCCTGAATACATCGACTACATGTGATTTGGCTAAAGAGTTGAACATACGCACAAAGTCATGTAAATAGATTATGGAAATAGCTGTTTACGAACAGCAACCAAGGCAGTCAAAGAAAATGTAAAATCTTGAGTCGTTATGAAAAGCCAAGGTAGATAGAAGAAGATGGAGCCAAACGACTTGACGTAAACCAACATGTGTTATTTTTAAATCGCTGCGTTTCAAAGATAGCATTTCATCTTGCTGAGGATTACAACATTAGAACAAGACTGGAAGTTACTATTTGCTATCGCAAGATGACGACGTCATAATATAAACCGTGGAACATCAATAAAAGCGATAGGTTTTGAACTTAACCGATTGAGTAAAAACACGGAGAGGCAACGTGTGTACTGCTTTCCTTTGCTATTAATGCATGTTCACCAACTAGAACTGTTAAAACTTTTGTATGGGTTTGACGTTCAGATTCCCAGAAAGAAATAGAATGAACGATTGTGTAATCAAGATCTTACAACCCGACACTGAAAGCTTAAGGTGCAACTAAGCTGGATATGAAAAAATAGTTGAATTCATTATTAAGTTTTGCATGTCATTCGATAAGACATACTTGTTCCATGGTGAAAAATCATTTTCGTTGATTTTGGAACGATTTAAGGTCGTGAACAAAAAGGAGTAAGTCTTTCGTTTTCAAGAGTGTTTCTAGAGCTACGTTACATCTCAAGTGGTTACAGCTTTAGTGAAACAAAACGATTTGTTAAAAGTTCAGTTGCAAACTTTGAAAAACTATCTTCTTTGTGTAAGTATCTCCTATAGATGAAGGTTCAACAACCGCGTGCAACCCCTAAAATATGAAGCTGGCAATCATTCCACTGGGTGAGAAAGTAAAAATCGAATTCAATTCAGTACTGTTTGCAGCAAACATTGCTTTTCGAATAAATTCTAAGCAAACACGCAGTGCTCTGCGCAATATTTTCTCTCAGCTGTGGCACAGACTGTAATATGTTCTGTTGAGTTACACTGAAGCAATATTTGCTGTCAAATAAGTCTATTCACAAACAGGATGTCTTGATTCATTGTCAACAAGGTGAATTGTAAGTATTAAATGTGACTGAGACAATGGCATTGTCTGAAAGCAAGAATTATCATTAAACTCTCCATTCTGAACCAACTTCTCTAACTTGCCACACCCACAATATAGAAAGTCTTATCTTCTTTGCTAGGTTTACAACAACGCATAGTTTTGAAAACGATTGTGTTATTTCCGAAACTTTTCGTTAAACAACAAATATCCCACTAGTTCAGGGGTGGGGAACCTATTTACTATCACGGGCCGCATGAATTGTGCATTATCGCCGACGGGCCGCAAAATCAATTAATTGTATCTTAAATTCTACCTTTCATCTAACTAAGAGGAAGAGTGACTTCTCGTGACTTACAGTCTAAGTACCTGCTTATCATGGAGCTTCGTTTTGGTGCGATGTTGTGCTCTAACTTGGGTAACGAAAATTATGGTGCACGCCATATTAAATGTTTACGCGGGCCACAGTTGGCCCGCGGGCTACAGACTTCCCACCCCTGTTCTCGTTCTTTAGAAATGTGCATGCGGCAAAATGTTTGTTGACACACAAAGAATTATTTGTGCGCGATCTGAAACGTCTTTACGGTTGCATTGGTTTTCCTCTGAATGACTGTAACAAAGAATTCATTTGCCTCTGTTGCCTCAATGTTTCCTTCATTGCGGAGTCACAGTTTTAAAATAAACTGAAATATCAGTTTTGTTTTCAAAATTTCTGGAAAAGTTTTCTGAGCAGTTAAAGCAGCAACAATAAATAAAGCCAAAACAGTTGCACGAGCGAAATTCACTACGTACAGGCTCCAGGCAATGACAAAAAAACCCAAACCTTAAGTCTTATCCGCAAGACGGACAAATGTTTATCTGGTTTTGTCACGACACATTCAAAGCTTAGAGCTCCGCTTAGACAATGCATTAACAGAGGTAATGACACATACAAATTACATTTAGTCAGGATACCTGATACGTCGAAAGCTTACCGGAAGCATGCGTTTGCCGATGACGATGGTCCAAAGAGGCCGAACCAGTAATCTCTGTTCTTCCGCTTATCATGCTGGTCCGTAAACTGTTTACTCGATTATGACTGGAACATTTCTTCAAACGGCGCAGCGTTTTCCTTTACTTGCAGGATTCTTGATAAAGTGAAGCTACCAAAACGTTCTTTTGACTGAAAAGTAAGCAATGAAGTAGTAGCGTTGGCACAGCATATGACAGTCGGCCACACAGAAACAATTATCGGCGAAAAGCAAGCAAGTCAACTTCACTAACACGCCATCCTGCCTGAAACAATCAGAAGTAGGCTAGTACCGTGTTGTGCAAACTCGTCTCAATACGATCGGCGTTTTTCATCCGAGCAAACAATCGTGTCAGCGGCCGATCGTTATCGTTCTAAATTACTTTTTAATACACGACCACCAACTTGTAATTCGCGTCCCATGACAGTCACCAAGCCTTTTCTGGCGCGAAAGTCACGTACATTTGTTGAAGCATCAGCAACTCCTTTCACCCGAAACATTCTCTAAAATAAGATGTTTTGGTAAAAATGTAATTGAAGGCTGGTTTTTGAATTACTTAGGGTTTTACATCCTTCTCTTGCTGAAGCACTGAATGTTATTTCATAGGAAGATAGCCGATTTAGATTTTCGATTTTTTTTACATACGTAACTGCGTCATCGTATGTGGCATTTCCTACTGCAGGTTTCCTGGAAATTTTGAGCATATTTCTGAACAAAGCGATGCTTTAATTTAGTATAACCACCGTCTATGCAAGCCTTTAAAATGAGAAAACGCGCATACCTTTCATTCAAAACATATAAGCTCAAAAAAATTGTTTTATCTAGCTCCGATGGGAATGTAGTAATGTTTTTTTCACTATTGTACACCCTGGGAAGTTATAAATTAAATCTTGTGTCTATACATATAGGTTTCAACTGCTTTGTGGTTCAACAAAGCTTGTCTGGTCGGGACCTGAAAACTGTCACCACAAACCCTGACGGATTGATTCAGTTAAAGGTAGAAATCGAAGTTGTAAAAGCTTGTGTTTGCAATGCGGCATTTTTTCTTCTGTGAAGCGTGTTGCTTCTGAAAAGATATACATGCTTGCTGATAAATACCTTTTGACGACATATTTGGTATTTGTTTTTATTTCACGAATAGTAGAGCGTAAAACTATTTGTATTAATTTCATGTACATATATATATAAGCTATTTTGTGACATTATTAAAGATTTCAGTTTTCATTATCCGCTGTTGATATCGTTAACATATTCTGACTACTCAGTTAGGCACACCTTGCACTTTCAACTCTCGTTCACTCAGGAATGGTATTCCAATGAAGGAATGCTATAATCTGTTAAAACATTTACAATGCTGAGCAAGAAAGGGGAAATTGGCGGACATTGTGAGCATATTTTAAAGTTGCCGAGATGTCTCGAACCAGCTGGGTTAATTACATGAAACAGTAATGCTCTTGGACACGAAAAAAATAATAATAATAGTTTTTTATTGCGGACTCGATGGTCCATATCACAGACGCAATCATAGACACAAGAGCACAAAAATGGTTAACCACACAGTAGCGATACTTCAGAATCTGTGTTTGCACATGACTAACATTGAGAGGAGCAAAACACTTTAACAGCACCACAACTGTATCGTCATTCACCCATCATAATGCTGCAGGGATCCAGTAGCGTGCGAGAAATGAAGGCATTCTAACATCAAAACTTTGAGACAAATAGCAAATTGAGAAAAAGAAAAAGTGAACGATATTCAAATAAGGGTGTACATTGGCGCTCAGCGTCATGCAAACTGTTCCGATCAAGGTTTGAAATATTTGCACCGCATTTGTCGTGGGATCGACAGATAATAAATTTCCCTGAATTGTAAAGTAGGATGTGGCAGTCAGCATTTTACCAGTTATATTTCTCACTTTTTGCATGCTTGGTTTGTACAAATTACACACACATTTTTTACTACACAAAAGCAATACTGATGAGACGCGAACACCGAAACAATGCATCAACAACTACTGCAGTTGGTGTCCATCATGCAGGAGCGTTGAATAATTGGAAAAAAAAAGATTTGCAAAAAGCATCAGAAATTTGAAACGATTGAATAGAAAAGTTAAATGAAGATGCGTATCGCATAAAAAATCGATACATATTGTTTCTCAGCAAGGCATCAAAGGTCCTGACACTAAGGCTAACCTAGTGTGTGCGAATTACATTTCTGGGTATAATGCATAATTCGGTAGCCATTGTTATACGCAACACGTAAGCACTTCATATTAGTCTCTGTGTATTTTTTCCACAATTGGCAAGCATACATTGGCATGTTATAGGCATGAAATAGAATGTTTTTCACTGCAGTAGAGCGCTGATCAAAACTGCCTCTGAGTTTGTTTGCTGCACAGTACAGTGATTTCACTTGTCTCTGAATATCATCGTCATCCCTCAGTGATGCATTTATCCACACACCAAGGTATTTAACTTGGTCAAAAATTGTACATGTATGCCATTTAGAAAAACATTTGATGGAGCAGGTTGTTCATACTTTTTGGGCAAAAAAACACAAATTGTTTTGTTGGAATTAAAAGAGATTTCGTGTTCAGCAGCATAGTCACCACGATTATTCAGAAGATATTGCAGCCCACTAATACTAAAAATGTACTGATTTTCTTTGCAGTGAAATCCGTTTCTATCCAGTTGCTCGGTTTGCCAAAGCAAGGAAATTAAAAAACCCTTTGACAAATTTGATTTCTTGGCGATAAATTCGAACGACAAGAGATTGCTACAACTTTTCTACAGGTTTCAGCGGGTTCATCAACCATAACCCACCACCATCTGTGTATCCCTGGACTATTGCTTACAGTTGAATTAGTCCTGTTGTTTAGCTTTCTCACGCTCGTAAAGCATGTAAAAAACATGCAGGTTGTTAGTCATTATTTTTGCAAATATAGCTAACTCTTGAAAGAACATTTTCCGTAGGATATTCGTCCCAAACAAACATAACAAAGCACTTTATGGTCGTTTGTTTAACAAACAGTCATTTTTCTTTTGGTGAGGTTTGGTTGAGATTGTTTGGCTACGTTTTAACGTTTGCCATTTAAACCCATCACCACCAGAAGACGATATTAAAACACCCTAAATGGCGTCAGTCATTCATAAAATTAACAATCACCGGCCAAAAGTCAGCTTGCAAAACTTATAACTCATTACAACAATCTGCTAATCAACAAACCCTGCCTTCATTTTGTACAAATTGTGTTTTTGTCGATCGTTCCGAGGGCATACTCAGCTAATAGGTTACATTTGGTGCAGTAAAAACGTATTTAGTCTTGAAAAAGTACCCCAGTTGTCATCAATGCACTATTCCCGAGGAGGTACCCTTGCTGTAATTTGAGGTTATATGGCTAAAAAGTTATTATACTTTTGTTTGCTTTAGCCTTATTCAATTGATTTTTATTGATAATGCCGCAGTGAATCGTTTCACCAATATCAATGTTGTAAGGGTATTTTAAACGACGTAGTAAGTAGTGGCGGATCCAGACGCAGCAGTTTGAGGCAACTGCACCACCAAACGGCTGTGGCGTCCCGTTAAAATGACGCCCCTCTGAATCACATACGCGATCGCTTTTGCTATCACAGCTCTGTACTTGCCCCTGGGCTGCGCAAAGTTGGTCAGTTTTGTAACAAGTTCATATTTTATTGCCTTGAAAGTAAAAGCAGTATTGAAAACAGGAATGCAATCAATATGAGAAACTTATCACTGACGCAAGATTTTAGAAACCTGCAAAGCGAAAAACCAGTTTCAGTTTTGCTACCAGTGCAGTGCGTGAGTCCCCAGTAGGTCTGCATCTTGGTCTTGCAACACCAAGATAAGTGGATGAACTTCTTGTCAGAACTAATGCCCCTGATTGAACTATAATTGCAGCGTGTGATAGCTATAGCAACATATGTACGTTAGCAAAAAACTTGCAGGTAGCTGACCAGAGTCGGATCAAAGGGTGGGGGTACCCGAGGCAATTGTCATTGGAGGGCACCTATGACGTCATCGTTTGTAAAATTTTTGCTTTCGCTGATACGCAACGTTCTCGTTTGCTTTTTCCAGTAGTCGATTATGTGCCTGCTGTATTAACTCGATTGTCAGCCGTCTTTGATTGTAAGCCGCACGAAATGGTGTTAAAAATTAATGCAAGCTGCCCTTGATTGTAAACCGCACTTGAACATAAGTTATCTAAGCCTCTCTGAGATGCATTCGCGACGTTCGCGGTACTGGTGTGTTTCCCGTATTAATGATGGTCATACCACTACAACTTCCTTCTGTTTATCACAATCCCTTCTGTTACGGATGTGCACGTGATGCTGAAGAAAATCAAATACGAAAGAACAATTTGGTCGACAAAACGTAGCCAAGGAAAGACTGGGTGTTATCTGTGCCTTTTGATAAAGTACAAAAAAATGTAATCCGCTGTTGATTGTAAGCCGCATGAAATGATGAAAAAAAAACTTTATAAGCCGTGGCTTACAATCGAATAAATACGGTGCTCAAGTCCACATACAGTTAGCTGCGAGAAGAGAGTTTATGATATAAAAACTACAGTGTATTCTTACTAAGAAAAAATATTTATAGGCTAAAGAGGCTAAGGAGTGACTCGGTCAGAAACAAAACATTCACCAGAACAATTAGTCAAAATCAGAGATTACAAATAAAAACACCGGAAAAATAAAATGTCAATATGGCCAGCCAGCCTGAGTGTGAAAGATGCTTCGAAACTTATTTCGTGACTATCAACTACATTTTCAGGTGCTCTGGTTAACGCCACTGTTTTAACGTTACTGCTTAAAAGCTTTGATGAAAAAAAAAAAAAAACGTTTCAGTCGTGGCGTTTTAGGTAACACTGCCAGATTCTTTCGCATTTTATCCATAGAAACTTTCCCATTTTTAGCTCCTGATGACATTACAGATTTCTGCATCGCGCTAGCTAAACACTGCAATCTCGCTTTCTGCTCTTTCGTTCTACAAATCAACTGATCAAAAACCTTTTCTGACGGAACACGCAATAACATGTGGTATAAATAGCTTGACTAGCTTCATATGTTTATGATGTAACGCAAGAATAATAGCCACCGGAAGAAAAGTGCGTTTCCACCATATGTTACCCTTTATGACGAAGCAAAAGTCGCAGTTCGGCTGCGGCAACCTCCAGACGGCACAAGAAGTTACGGAGTCATTGATACTAAGCAGCAACCACAGCAAAACACGTTTGCTGCTTTAAGAACGCAAGAATCGTTTTCGCCACATATGTGCAGTAGGCGTGATGCACGAGTAGATAGACCCATGCCAAAAAACGATTATTAGGAAAACTTACAAGCATAATTCAAATGAATTTGCAATAAACTAAACCGAAAATATATATATTCAGTAGTGATTACTAATATTGTAACAAAGTCAAATTTGCAGAGAGATACACAAGCATTTCTGGGTATGCAATAGATAATTGCGTAGGTATTGTTGCATGCATTGCGTAAGCGCTTCATCAGGGGTGTAGTCATGGGCATGAGCGTCGGAAGGATTTTTTCCAGGGGGGGGGGCAGTAGAGGTTTTTCCAAAATTTTTTCCAGGGAGGGCCAAAAGTGATGAAATTTGTTTTTTATCCCTCGAAATTGAAAAAAAAACGTTTTTTGCTAATAATTTCCAAAATCCAGAGGGGCCAAGCCCCCCTGCCCCCCCTTCCGACCCCCATGGTCATACGGTCATGGGCGTCGGAAGAATTTTTTCCAGGGGGGGCTCTAGGGGATTTTTCCAAAATTGACTAGGGGGACCAAAATTTATGAAATTTAGTTTTTGCCACTCGTAACAAAGAAAACAACCTTTTTTTGCTGAAATTTCCGAACTCCAGGGAGCCTAGGCCCCTCCGCCCCCCTTCCGACGCCCATGGGTGTAGTGGGGCGGGAACGCGTTGGAACGGCGTTACCGCAGCTTTTTCACGTTTTGCTTTAAAGTGAGTTGGAAGCTGTTTCAAAATGGCTATATTTTGGATACGTTCCCACATTGTTTTTGTTTGCACCACATCCCTGCGCTTCAAACTAGTCTCTGTGCACTTCCTCCACAATTGTCAAATATACATTGGCATGCAATAGGCACGAAATAGAACGGTTTTTACTGCAGGAGAGCACTGATCGAAAGTGCCTCTGAGTTTGTTTGCTGCACAGTAGAGTGATTTCACTTGTCTCTGAATATCATCATCATCCTTCAGTGATGCATATATCCACACACGAAGGTGTTTCACTTGGTCAAAAATTGTACACGCACACCGTCAAAAAACGTTTGATGGAGCAGGTTCTTCACACATTTTTGGACAAAAAAAACCCACTTCTTTTGTTGCAATTAAAAGAGATTTCGTGTTCAGCAGCATAGTCATCCCAAATATTCAGAAAACATTGTATTCCACTAAAACTGGGGCTGAACACACACATATCATCAGCAAACATTAGATGATTCTCAACCATATTTTCCACATTGCATCCTACCCTGACTGACCCCAGCTAACCTGAGAGTTCATTCAGGTAAACAGCAAATGCGTGTGGGCTCAGCACTCCCCCTTCCCTTACCCCATTGGTCACAGTGAGGGAACATGAATAGTTGGTGCCCCATTTTACTTCCATGGTCTGGTGCCTGCACCACCTCAACAAGAGTCTTACTATGCACATAGGTACATTGCGCTTGATTACTGTAGTTTAGGAAATAGGAGGTTGTTGTTAGTTCTGTAAAATACTTAAATGCATTCAAGAAAGCTGGAAACATTGGAGTATCTTTGCTTTCATAATAAGACGCATTCTGTTTAAGTAAAAAAATATGCACGTCAGTGCTATGTTTTGGCTTAAAGCCAAATTGGTTGTCTGATGTGGCCAAGTGGTGAGATGCAGGACAAAATCTGATGTCCAAACAACTTGGAGATGATAGTTGCAAAGAAAACAGGTCCATAGTTTCAAGCATCAGTATAGTTCCCAGCATCATAAACTTTCATCTTTAAGACGTTGTTAACACTGCAGAACAATAAAAAGGCGGATGTCCTACAGCATACAGGTTTTTGGTAATATAATTTTCAAATCAAACGTCAGTTGCATATAAATGATGGTAAGGAGGAATACTATGCACTCGTGTTTTGCAGTGATAGTGTGTCTCAAGTCAATGACTCGACTCGAGTCCTAATTTCAGGTGATTCGAGTCGCGTTGAGATACGATGTTGTGAAGACTCGAGTCATTTTTTGCCGATTGACTCGACTCAAGTCACAGGTAATGACTCCAGTAATTTTCTGCAAAATCTGAAAACATCTAATTGACAAACCCAGTTGGTTTGCACACAAAGATATGAGATTTTTGCTTCAGTGATGATTAATATTAACGTGAATTTTCTGTTGTGAGTATTTCTCCTAGTGGTGGTCGTGTTATTGTACATTTTACAGACCAAGTATTCCCACTTAACACGGAGTTAAACCTGAGACTGATTTTTGCTAAGGGGATAACGACGCATAATACATTAACCACATTATTGTGGTTTAATCAAGAATTTCCACATCGTCATCATGGCAATCGGCCTCATATTTTTCCTTTGGGCCTTTTGAAGAAGCGAACGGATTTTTGTTTACCAAAGGGAAATCTGATCCAACAAGTTTATTTCAAAATCTAACCCAGACTCGAAAGCCAACTCGTATTGAAATCAAAATTCTTATAACTGTTATTAGGCTAGGCCGTAGCTGTATTGAGGCAAATGAGGCACGTGTCTCGGTAAACTTTTCATAACGCTACCATAAAGCCAAATATTTTTGAAATGTTAAAATACAAGCATAATTTATTGCACAACAATTTTAACAAAAGCAGCACAGCAGCAACTGTTAGAGACCGCCGGAGCAAGACACGAACGTTTATATGAAAAATACACTGTTCTTTCCAAAAAGTTCAATTGGTTTCCTCTGGTTTATTTTCAACTTTATTCTAAGGAGCTATCTTTTTTGCACACGCTTATATTGTCATTTTCATAACTATGAAATATTTCTTGCATCGTGCTTTGTTTTTTTATTATGAGTCATAAAGCTGTACCTTTGCTGGAACAAATAATGAACTTCGCAATGCAAACAGTGCAAGGCCTGGTGGCCTCGCAAAATTTTACCACGGGTGACAACGTTGTTTTGTTCATTTCACAGTTGAAAATAAAATTAAATTTACAATAAAAAGTTCGGCGGTTTGAACCCGATAAACTGCAGAAAGTTCTTTTTTCGAAGTGAACATTCTTAGAAAGGCATATGTTACATAGCAAGCGCTTCTCAGGCTCTGCAAATCTGCAATGCACGTAGGCTCGCCGGAAATTGTATGTCTCATCCGTCAAAGGCAATATGTTGATAACAGTAAGCATCCGCTGGTGTTCACATGACTTCAGACCCTCGCAACCAACCTCTCGGTGTTAATGCTGCACGTATTGACTTGCATACTTGCTTTACTTTTAGGATGAAAAATGGAACAAAATCCAATCAATAATTACAATCAGAGCCGTATCAGCCGCACTCCATACCCCCCAATTGGGAGGGACTCACGCTGTCACAGGGGGCCCAAAATTCACACCCGTCACCACTTAGCCCTCTGAGAAAGCTTCAACCCCTAAATTGAAATATGAAGCACTAGAAATCAAAATCAATAAAGTGAGGGGGCCCTTTGAAAGAAAAGTGCTGATGCATTACAGTTATTTTGAACCCCTTTGAAAGCAAGGTATTTAAATATTACAACTGCTGTTGCAACAGCAAGGCCCCCATGAGGGCCCCTTTGAAAGCAAAGTTGCCTACTTATACAATACAGTTGCTGTTGGGCCCCTTTGAAAGGAAGGTACTTTGCATATTACAGTTGCAAAGGCAGGTCCGAGGCAAGTGTCTCGCTTGCCTTCCCTTAAACACACCGCTGTATATAACCCTGACAATGATCTTATATGAGAATATGAAACCGATTGAACACGTTCTGCTTCATCCGATATACGTACTTCCTCACCCGATGTGCGCATGTCAAATGCAATGTAAAGTTATCCTTTTAAACACATTGAAGTTGCTGATGCGTTTATCACTTCAAAAAACACAAATTTCACGCGATTTCTCATAATTAAGCCTAGACACACATGTCGACTAAAAAAACAGATCTGGGTGGAAAAAACCCTCAGTGGAAGCCCAGGTCGCATGCGACAAAACGTCTACTACTGCAAGATGAAGTGGATATTTGAAAATTTATTGCCATGTTATTGTTACGCAATAAAGACCGAGAGTACAACAATCCGCTAGCAAGTTTCGCAACCTGCCTCTGCTGGCAGAGGAGCAAACTGCGCATTTGCGTTAAGCGTGTGGGGGGCCTCGCGGTCACGACTTTGCCCCAGGCCCATAACCAGGGAGGGAGCAGGAGGGCGAACCCCTCCTCAAATTTTTTCGCCCTCCCGGGAAAAATGCGTTTGACATAGTTTAAAAATTTTGGTCCCCTCTCAGCAAACTCTTCGCCCCACCTGGTGTCACAGGCTGGTTACCGGCCTACTTTGACCTCATGGGCCTCGCGTTCATTTATCCGGCCCCACCTAGATTAGTTATATACGTTCAGAAGTCAGACTTCCACTTTGTCACCGTATTTTGTGTAGTGATTTTTGTAAAAAATATAGGCTACTATGTCTAGCCCAGGCAGTCTTCTCTTATTATGTATTGCATAGCAGGAAGATACCTTTGGTGCTTACGACCAAAGTTACACATTTGCGCAGCTTGCTGTTGAGACAGCCAGCTGGAGTTAATTGTGTGGTTAGAAGAGCCTATTTTGGGGTTTTCCAAAGCAGAATAATTCAGTTAGTCAGGACCGTATTTAACTGATGCGAGGCCCTAGCCTAATCCACTTGTGAGGCCCCCTCTCCCATTTTTGTGAGGAAAAAATGGAAAGCGTTAATCAATTTGCGAAAATGCGAATATGACGCTCTGAATGTACGGTCAGTAAAAAAAATCTAAATCATTACTGGAGTGCCCACGATCACTGCGTTTGCTGCTGCCTTCGACGCAAAAGCGTTCAATGACACGGAATTGCTGAAATCGTACTTGGCTGGCGGTAACAGGATTATTAACCGCCACAGGCAAGCCAACCGAAATCCCCTCACTTGAAAAATTTGACAAAACACATGGTTTTAGTTATAAGAATCACATTTGTTTTTCTTATCTGTGTTCAAAAATAAAACAAACACACTGCACCCATATAGTGTGTGTGGCGGCATAAAGACTTTGAAAAATTCGCGTGTTTCTTATTTTTTCAGACTGGTAAGTATCGAACGCAAGTAAACTGTTGCGTGAAAAGATGTGAAGTTCAAAAACCAGAACCATCGCCAGAAAGTCTTGAAAGGGGGGTTTAAATTTGCGCAAAGGGACTTTTGACATTCTGACAGTTTGATAAAATCTTTACTAATTTATAGCGTTTCGTATTTAAATTTCGAAGGTCTGAGCTCACCAGCACCCATCGCGGCGACTGGAGTGGTTTAAATTTCGCTTATGCTGTCATTATTGAAATACGCATAAAGAAATAAAAAGCTACAATCATTGAATAAAGTAAAGCTGAACACAACACAGTAAACAGTTAAAAAGGTTTTGTCCTGCCTTCTTCATAACAAAATTATCTAAGAATTCATTACAATTTGTTTGTCTAAGTTTTTCGCTTTTAATGTACGGAATGCTTGGTGTGGACAACCTCTCCTGGAACCACGGCCGTCGCCAGCGGGGGGGGCAGTGGTGCCTGGCCTCCCCATTTGAAATCGGTGCCCCCCATTTCACTTTTGGCCCCCCGGTTGCTACATACATCCAACACTGCATTTTAAAAATATGGCCCTCCCTGCTGCTAAATCCTGGCGACGGGCCTGCCTGGAACATTGCGACCATTTAATTCATTTTTAATTCCTTCGAATCTTGAAAAGGATCTTTCTCCTAAGCAGTTAGTGACCATCGAGTCAAGAAATAAGGCTTCGCGTGGTTGGATAAACTAAGAACCAGCAATCTAAGGCATCAGACCCAAACGCGCTTTTGTCATTTTTTTGCTGTTTCCCTGACTCGTTGGGGAAGAGTTCTGCGGTTGCCAGTTGGCAAAGTGGCTTTTGCTTGCTATTCAAGTTCATCAAAATCTTCTCTGATTTGCTTAGCATGGGAGCAGTACAAACTTGCGCAAGTACTCAATAGCAATCTGATTTCTGAATGACTTTACTGAAGAAAATACAAATGGAAATAAATCACATTTAAAAATACCTATCGAGCTTTACGAGATACAAACGCTGACAAAACTACTGTATTTCTCAGTCACCTAAGAAACAACTATGCTTTTATTGTAGGATACTGCTGGTAGCCCTACACATAGCTCTTATCTGTAGTACGACCTTGCTTTGATTAGGTGCAGTGACGTAACTAGCGATTTGCACCAGGAGGAAACTTAGCTAAAGGGAGCCCACTGGCTAACACTCAGAAAATAGTTGAGAGACAATAGAAGATCGGTTATTGAACGGCTATACAAAAACCTGAATATACCGGAAAACACTCCGAAAAACGCAAAAAACAATCATCTATCGAAATCAAAAGAATAGTAAATAGCAAAATACAAGCTAGGTAGGGGCCTGGTTTTTACATTTAGGTTGGGAGGGAGGGTGGTTCGCACCCCTGCCACCTGTCAATTATGCCACTGATCAGGTGCATTTCAAATATGAACAGCCACAAGTTCTTTTGATGGAGTCACACATAACAATCGGTACGATTCAGCAAACGCAGGACGCAGCCACCTTGCTTTGAGTATATCGACACAATATGTGGCATGCGGCTTGAACAACCGTCAAGTTGAGGTTCATGGAAACTCGTTGGAAGACTCTGGCGTGATCACCACGAAAGTTGAATAAAACTAAATTTCGTGAATAAATTAAGACTTACATTTTCGAGGAAGTTTAATCCAAATGATCATACACCTACCATTGACTCAATGCGTACCACAGTTTGTTGGAGACCCCCTTGGATCTTGAGGCCTTAGGCTTAAGCCTATATGGCTTATAGGTAAATCCTGCACTGCAGTTAGTGGATTATGGATGTTAACCGATGCGTCCAGGTAGGCCTAAGTCAATATTTGTTAATATTTATAGGCGATTAGAGATACAAAATGTGATTAATCTAAACGTGTGTCATGCACCAGAAGATTAACAATCCAGACATCAGCTAGTATATACATGCGTATTTCGGCCAGCAAAAGTCCCGATGCGTACGGTTTATAAGCGTATTTCACATAAGCTGATGGTGAAGTTCATCAATTTGCGCTAATGAATGAAAGCGTTCATCGCTGCGCACATGGTTTGACCGGCCTCATGTTTGCTCCTTCGGTAATTACGTTTTAATAACTGAACGATAGGATTAATTTTGCTTCTCTGCAATTTTTTTTGTACATTTGCATTTCATTACGACTTCTCTAAATAATCGTCGTCAATTAAATGACAATGATTTTCGAACAAATTCCTTTTGTTGAGATCGTTCAAAACATTTTAATTGGAAACTACGAGCTTACAATGGTATTTGCGGGAAAATATTTATAATTAATTTGCACAATCTGCAAATGCTGTTCATGTTGTGAAATAAATTTTCAGAATGTCTACCCCCCTGCACAAACATGAAGGCCCAAATGGAAGACTTTTTAGCGACGGTTCTGCCTAGGCCCGTAGACACGGTGGGGCATTCGGGACAGTTAGCCCCAAATTTTTATTGGCCCCCAAATTTTGTTGTGCTCAGAAAAATTAGTTTTAAACACATGATAAAAATAAAAAACTTTCCCCCCTAAAAATGTGTTTTGCTCCCCAAAACCTTAAAACTTGGCTGCGGGCCTGGTTTTATCAAAATTGTGTCTGCAATCAGGACATTTGTTTTGAAGGCCATTCGACCTCGCGGTGTAGCACAACATAATTTTTTTAAATTAGCATTAGGGGGACCCTGTAAGCATTTTGGGGGGGGCAGAGTTGGGCTGATACGGAACTGATTACAATTGTGACCACGCGTCACAATACAACGGTGTTCTCAGTTTGTTGTAACTACCAGAGATTGAGGAATTGATGTCTTTCAAATCCGATAAAACAATTTTATTTCATTAGTTAACTGGGTTTCGTAATATTTGCTGGGGATCGTGGCTGAGCTCCCTCAGTGTCTTGTTTGCAGAACACGGTAGCCTACAAGGTTTTCAATGAGACTCTTTTCAACCATGGAAGAATCAACTTGGGATACTTGCACCAAAGCTGATGATTTTACCAAATACATGAAAAGTTTTGAATTTGCCATCGTGGCAGTGATTACAAATGCGTAATCAAGGGGGGTTGGGGTTAACCCTCAGAAAAGTTTGAAATGTTACAAAAACGTATTTCATGCCATTGGCCTAGCAGTTCAGTTCAATTTTTTTCTGCATCCCGACCAACCAACCACAGAATAGGCCTACTGTGCTTGATCAGGAGTTCAGGGACAGGAAGCGACGGCCGTAGCTGTCATTAAGTCACTGCCCCCACAAAGGAGGGTCCTGGGGACTCCATTCGGAATCTTCTCGTAGGCGACGAGTTGTTGAATAAAATTAATTTCCAAAGTAGTTTCAACTTTTTTCGCTTTTTGTGCTTAGAATCCCTAGACTGAAAGACTTGGAAGTGTGGTTGTGGAATGAGCAAAATACTGAAAGAATTACTCAAAAGTTTGCATTAAATCCAGCTTGCTAAACTACCCACGCGTTTGCTTTGACATCAGATCCCTCTAACCTACTTATTTGAGGGGCATTTTGCCTCTGATTCTTTGCATTTACCTATCCAACCAAAGCAATTTCCCCGACCCCGGTCAAAATCCTGTGAGCAAAAGACAGAGATGACATTCAACCGCCGGCTAGCAAACAATACTGTCCGGACAGTTCGAGGTAAAATGACCCGGAACGCAAATGTGATAGATAAGGCACTGCATAAACGCAAGGTGCACCAAATCTATCTTTAATACTTCTTCTCCTTCCGTTCAGCAATGCCCCGACAGCACATCATTACATCACCTGACACTCATTGGCATTGGCGACAAACATGTCTTGGTACGTTTCATGTTATGGCTAACGTTCAGAGGAAAAGTTTATTAAACAAATGTCACACATTATAGCCCAGTCTTTGCGTGGGTTTGTCAACATTAAATTTTGACGGATGAAGTGAAGAGATCTGCAAAAGTAAAATTGCTTAGTTTCAGTGCAAGTGGTGTGTTTCTGCATGTCGTGAAAGCATCGGACGTTCTTGAAGTGAGACCAGTGGCGTAGCTAAGGTTGGGCGGGGGGCAGTCCGCCCCAGGCGGCACTTTTATGGGGGCGGCACTATGGGCTATGCTGTAGGCTATAAAACTGCAAAGGTTGTATTGAAATAAGTGGTTCTAATGTCGCGACACTACTTCACTTGCAGTTGAAGGATGTTTTTGATTTTGAGTAATTTAAACTATGGCGTGTGTATTTAAGCGATTGTTATCTTAGTCAAACAATACACAATCGTGTATCAGGGATGTGGTATCAATAGGATTTTTTCACATGAAGCTGCAACACGGTTCTCAACACGCTTATTAACTCACCTGATGTCAAATTTTACTGATTCACTGCACGGTTGCTTGATCGAGTGTTGGGTCGTTGTTGACGTTTGATCGTAGTTCTTATATGACGTTATAGAACTTAGAAGGAGTATGGTGGATGACTGTGGGCAAACGTGTGGCTGTGGTGAGCTCAAAGCTTTTGTAAGTGCTCTTAAGTTTTGTGCCTGCGAATAAAAGCGCTTTGTTGAGTCTAAAAACATTTCTGTGTAAATCTAATAAACGTGCCACAAAAGCGGAGGGCGCAAAATGCCAAAAATATCATGACCTCCAAAGCAATTGCCACTTTCAACCAGTGGCAATTGAGACCACTGGTGTGTATGGCAAGTCCACTGCCCCTTTTTTGAATGGTCTTACAAAGAAACTTGTTGATGTGTCTGGCGACCCCAGGGGGCGCCAGTGGCTCCATCAGCGTCTGTCCCTGGCTGTGGTCAGGGAAACGCTGCCAGCATATTGGCCTGTGTGCAAGTTTGATCTAATTTTACCTGTTCTTTTTCTAGTTGCTTTTAACGTACTGACCACCATCGCAACCTACCACTTGCCCCTGTATCAATGTGTAGCTTAGCTATTGCCTTCCGAATCCTCGTTCTTTCTGTAAGATTAATTGTTCCCTCAGTTGTGCAGTTTCACCATGTGCATTGGTTAAATATATAGTCAATCGCATAGCCTATGGTGGGAGTACAGCGTGGAGTCATGTTCCACATTGCTTGAAACCTCTGTGGCTTAATTGTGAAAAAAAATCGTGTAGTTGGATTTGTGCTCGTCAAAATGGATTTCCGTGTGTGAGAAGAAATATAATCTAGCTCGCTATTCTTCAACAGGGGTTCTGTGGTGGGCCTACCCTAGAGTTCCTCAAAACATGTAGTGGGGTTACGTCAGTTTTAAGGGTTCCGTGAGGTTCCTCGTCTTTTTTAGAGGAAATGATTTCTTGCTTCAGTGTGTTGAGACGTCATTATGAAAATTTTTAGATAACCGTGCTGCATTCAGATTACAAGTAGGCCAGTTAGTTGCACAGGAAGTTGAGTGCAGTTAATAACCGAAAAAGAAATACTGATGGATGTTGCGTTGATTGTTGTTCATTGTTGTGCCATTAAGAAGAACGTTATTGTTGCATCACAGTTGTACGATGCTGCCTATGTACAGTTAACAGCAGTGGTGTACGGATATGAAAATTTTGCAATCCTGTTCCAATCCGAAAATTTTTCATCGACTCCATATCCAATCCACATCCGACAATATAAAATTATGGACTCCGATATCCAATCCAAATCCGAAACCGCTCAATCAATTGCACATTAGCCAATATCATTGGTATTGTCTATTTTGCCTCACGAGGCAAAAACTGTGGCTATTTTGACTCTTGTCAGACAAAAGTCGTTGAAGTGGTCACATGACAAGTAGGCTACGATACACAAGAGACAAGGGCTAAGGTTTGAGATTGAGGTAAGTGTTAGGTTTAGCCTACAGTTCATACATTGCGGACAAGAACAAGTCACTAAAAGCTTGTTCGCACTGATACGATGACTCATCCATTAAACTGAGCTGTTACAGACGTCATGGTCAACTAAACAGGTCATGCATTCCGAACTTCTCATATCACCATTTGCACTAATTCATGTTCAGCAAAAGGAAGAATTCTGCAGAAGTATTTTTGCCTGATGAAGCAAAATAGACACTGCCAACGAACATTTTGTCTTAAATGCCATAATTAACTACCCACCACAATTGGATCATGATAGGCTAGATCAGCGCTTCTCAACCGGTGGGCCGCAAATCTCCTTCAGGTGGGCCGCGAAATGTTCCGAGGTAACGCAATAATTACGCCTAGTTGCAATAAGTACGCTTGGTCATGAGTTCTGAAACAAATTATTGTGAAGTGGGTCCAAAATCAAAGTCTCGGCGAAAAGTGGGCCGCAACATCAAAAAGGTTGAGAAGCACTGGGCTAGATGTTGACAAGAAATATTTTTATAAATTGTACTGGATGTTATAGTTGTGCACAATTCTCATATGCTCTAATGGATATCCAAATCAAACAATAGCTTACTGCTACAACTAGCCAAAATGTGTGTACCTACCGGACTACTTGCCATAACAACAGCTATAGTACTGTACGCTAATTCAACAGTGACAAAGAGAGCACAAAAATTTTATGTCCACAGTGTACATTGTTTAGCAATGCAATGAATCACTTATTCAATTTTAGCCTAAATGTCTTTTTCTTTTCAACCTCTTTCAAAACTGACTTCCAATTTCAAGAAGTCAATACATTTTCACCATGCTCATTACTTAATTTTTAGGTAAGGCAACTTCGA
>JGI24158J21664_10002001_pt1 | contig 24044 bp, 15 predicted proteins | sample Ectturendosymbi3_FD_21664 | JGI IMG/M metagenome (IMG submission 21664) | reverse complement strand
TGTCTTCTTTATTTTCTTCTACTCCATAAATAAGAATATTTTCTCTTCTAATGTATTGTTCTTGTCTGTCAAGTTGGAAGACAAGCAAATTTGTTTTCTGGACCATCTCATCGCGTAGTTTATCTTTTTCTTCTTCAAGTTGATTCAACATTTTTTCATATTCAACCATCTTTTGTTGTATTCCATTTAGCTTGTTCTTAAGATTTTGTGTGATTTTAGTTAGCTTGTCCAGTTTTCCATTCTGAATGAGTATTGTTTCTTTCAATTCTCCATTCTGAGTGAGTATTGTTTCTTTCATTTCTTTGATGCCTTTCCAGAGTTGATTGAATTTTTCTTCTTTTGAACTCGAAGTTTTCCATGTAGCCTCATTTATCATGTTTGGTTTCTTTATATCCAATATCAATAATCAGCAGCAAATTGTTTGATACAGTATTAAGTTAGGTTATTACACACACTACTACAACACTATCCCCTGTCTTATTCAAATAGAATGTTTTCTGAGAGGAGCCCAAAATTTTTGAACTGTGTCCAATAGTTTTAGACTATGTCCAGCACATTCTTCCAGGGGGGGGGGCGAAAAATTGTCCAGTGGGGGCTTCGCCCTCCCTGGTTAAGGACCTGAACATATCCCCAACAGCGACGGGACTTCTACCGACGTGAATGCTGTGCATGCTCGTTTCGGATATCCCGGGGGTTGTTCGTTATCCCCTGGTAATGCTTCGCTATCGTCGCCCGGGACAAGTTATGGCACTGACAACAGCTTCTCGCTACTGTCCAACATTCCAGGCCATCCCATGTTGACCCATCACCATCACGCTCATATTCGCCAGCAGATGTTACCGCAGTTCAGCGACATACCTGGCTACGATCGAATGCCTTCCATGAGCACCTGGCCACTCCAGGGGCATCCACTCGACAACCTTCCGGTTCCTTCAATGGCCTGGCGTCCTTGCACTGATTTGTGTTTTTTCTAGCTGAATATTAATTATCGCCAGATAAAATCAACTCAACTCCTCGCCTTTCCCATCCTCCAGCACGTGCTGATCTGTGCCAGCTCGTCGCCCGTAGTCATTTCGCAGCATTTCACACTGGCTTGGGTTACACAGTTGATTCAGCAGTTCCTGGTCAGGTTCCACAAACTTGGATGAACAGGATGGACATTCTTCAATCCAGCAGATCGTCTGTACACATCACCTCTTACCACGTGCCCTACCTTTCCCAGATTGCCTCGTACGGGGCACTTGAAGTCACGCAACATACCATTCATCGGATGCCGGTCGAAAATATAACTTCTGGCAAAGGTTACGCTGAGGAGAGAAGATATGGTCCGATGGTTTCCAAGCATGCCATTGCAATACCTGGCCATCCCCTGCACCACCCCTCCATGACAGGGCAAGACCAACTGCGTCTTCTGCCGCCGACCCCATCTTCTGCACATTCCATATCTTCGTATGCCCAGCAAAACAACGTAGCGATGATGGCTGTTTACCCAAAACCTTTGGAAAACACACCGTCAAACCACACGATGTCACCCTTGGGCTCCGAAAACTTATCGCCTCCAGCGGCCCAGTCTGCTCCGTCAAGGCATGTGCCGTACGACATTACTTACGACACCCCGAGTCAGGTTTTGAGGGACAAAAAAAATACATTTTTAGGGGGGTACGATTTTTGTTTTGATTATATTTTTAAAACAAATTTTTCTGGGAACAAGAAAATTTGGGGGGCACTGCCCCGAATGCCCCCCGTGGTTACGGGCCTGCCCCGAGCCCAGACTCGCCTGACCAGAGGTCGAGTCCGTCGCCCCGAAGTTTTGCAAAAATCTCGCTTTTACTGCTTCTGACTGGGTTTGGTTTAACAAGGTTAGGTGTGTACTTTGTATTATTAGTCAGGGTACTCCTACATCCCTTTTTTCTTTACAATTTTGCTGTTCTACAGTAGATTTCACAAAGCTTTTGGCAAGCTAATTTCATGGCGATGTGAATACGTGTTGGCCTAACCCATTATTGTGTAATATTTTAGCGTCCGTCGTCGCGATTACTATCAATTACATATTTCAGATAAGGATCGGATATGTCGAACTTCCTAAAGCATTCGATCGTGTCCCCGAGAAAAGATGTAGGGAGTGTTGCCGGAGAATGGTGTTGACAGCCTCCTGTTACCGGCCATTTTGTCACTGCATTCCTCCTCGGAATTTATGTCCGTGTCGTTAAATTGCAACCGTGGACAGTCACAGCTGAGTCGATAAAGTGCCACTGTTGGCAGCGGCAGGGTTAAAACTCTGTGAAAAACATTTCAACAAGGGCTTCGTGTACACGTTGCACTGAAGTGTTTACCTAGAAAAATTTGGAAGACATCTTGAAAAAACGATCGTTTCCGAAAAGGGCTTACATTTTCATTGTTTCATCAATATTCATAGCCGGTCTCACGTACCCCAAATGTTCTGCTTTTTCCACCGTTGCTATTCCGTTCGACACATTGGCAGAGACTCAGGTTACCCAACGCGAATGCAGTAATATGATGCCTGAATTTCCACTTTCAGTAACAAATGCTGTTGTTCTGTCAGAAGGCGTGGCGACAGCGAGGAGATTCCATCTTGTCACTGGCTGGTACTTCCATCAAAACACTGGATTGGGCCAAACGCAAGCTGTCCAGAACATGAATACTGTGTTATTTAATGAGAATGTAACGCTGAACAAGATTCATTCTCAGTGATGTGCGTAATAGTGTGAGCGAATGACTTGCAAGTGTGGAATATCGATTTTTCACGCGTGTCTGTGCAATGAAATGATCGCCACTTCCTGGTGCGACTTCGAAAGACTCATCAAAATTTGTTCTTCGGAAGCGGTCGATAATTTACAAAGCGTTTCTGCTGGAGTTTAATGAGCAAAATACAAGACAAAAATACGCCATCACAAGGTTTGTCGCTTGTTTTCAACGACTGTCAAAACTGAAACGCTGCCGATTGCAAAAAAGGTGAGGGACAGATGTCGAATGTATAGTCTCATCAATGGTTTGGTTTTGTACATAAAATGTATATTTTAATTTTACAACCTGCGCGTCATCCCACCTTATTGCAGCAAGTGTGCCTGGCAACAGGAGGTTCAACCCAACACAGACCACCACGGCATGAAGACAAGGGACTGCTCTGATTCATACACATGAGATCATAGTCGCCACGCCACGCCAAGCCAAGCCAAGCAAAACGCGTGGCGCACACTGTTTAAGTTCAGAAGGAAAGTTCGTCCACAGCAAGCTGTAAATTTTAATATTGTCATAAACACACGAAAAGAGGCATTATCGCACCTAGTGTCTCGACAGCGCCCAACGAGTGCTGCGTTTCAGTTTAGACAACTGCTCCCACGCACGATGTACAAATGACGTCAAATTACAAGGACGAGGCTTCTTGGCGCAGCAGTGCAGCTTACGCCTTTTCGGTTTCTTCCACTGCATTCGCGATTGCGAAACTTCGCTTCGCATTTACTCACCGTGATCACTGCAACACCAAGAAGACGATCAAATATGTTTTTCCCGGTACAGCTCGGCGTAAAGCGTAGCTTCAGGCATAAAATCGTGAGCAAAACAACAGGATTTCGGGAGAACCGAACGGGGAAACTTTTATACTTTACGCAAACAATGAAAATCCGAAAACCACAGGAATAAGGCTAAACGCCGAGGCGGCTGATTACGTCATGCGACAGCTCTTTTAGCTTAAAAAATCAATAGGTGGAACACCGGCGGGAAGGCGAAAGGCCGCACCATGACGTTGTCACAACTCTACGGCAGTCACGCACCAGTGAGCCGAACAAGTACAGGCAGTCGTGAAGCGGTGGTGCAATCACTGGGATACAACGTGGCGCAACGAACGAGTGAATGCTTTTAACAATAAGTCATTGTCGTTACGTAACACAGCGATAGATGGTGACGACAAAATGTGACATATAAGTCGCGCTTTCCTAGCATTAAATACGAACTTTTTAATTTTTTAAATGACGCAAGTTTTATTGTTCAAAGAAACGCGACACCAAATGTTTCTTCTTTTATGGACTCATTCAGGGAAGCGCACAACGAATTCGACTTGTTGCCAACTTATTCCGCGCAAGCTGAAGCTTCACCGATTGACAGCAACCTGGTGAACGATTCTTTTGATCTGTTGAATTAACTACAGCGACAATCGAGACACTGCAAAACAGCACTGAAATTAATGCAGTCAATTCCGCAAAAACAAATCAAAGAGGTTTTTTAAATCCAAAGGCACAACAGCCCTTTGACCAAACAAAGGTTCTTGTTCCGCCGGGTTGTGCGATATTACGTATGCGCGGGGACCAGCGTTGCCGTAAATAGCTGCCAAAACACTCAGAACGCGTGCTCGCCAAATGCCTGCCGCGTGTCAAGGGCACACAGGATGACACTCGATCAATACGCGACACTGGGACAACAGTAACTGCAACGTGGGTCGTCCAGCAAAGAAGTTGTTTGCTCAAGCAACCAACCTCCAGTCGCTGACATCACCGCACGAAAACTTGCTTATAAACAATGAGAACATCAACTTCAGCATTCGTTCCTGTCGGTGCGAACGGCTAACTAGCGAGATGATTTTTATTTTTTCACGCGTTGAACGTATTCAAGCCAATCGCACCCCAAAAAACTACCCGAAACTGTATTCAGTGAATGCGATCTTTTTTTGCAATTCAAATAAACACTTTGATTTTCATTTCACTCAAGATTCAAGTGCAACTTTCAGCAAAGTATAATTGGAAACGGTCGTCGCAAATGAAGAAACTTGGTTTAGCCCCGCGTTGCAAGTTTCTGATGGAGCAGGAAACATGACTCCCTGTTAACGACAGTGAGTCCTGTTTCAGAAAATTTATCTGCCGAACACGTAAGATCGTCAGGTCTAACACATCTGCTAACAAATCACACAAACAAAGTCATAAAACAGCCGCAGTAAAATGTAAAACGAGTGTGACTACGTGGTGCTGACCATATGATGTTTTTGCGTCTGTAACGAGTTTGTGGAATGCGTGTTGGCGTCAACGACCCACAGAGATGCTTTGATGTCTCTACGGGGCGACGCAGTCCTGTTGAGGTTTATTTTGTCAACGCGAAGTCTTTCGCGTGATTCGCTGGATAAAACGTCCATGGACTGCACGTGGCAACTGCAAGTTGCCGGGTAAATGGATGACTTGCACGTGAGGCAAATAGCTGACGGAACTTCGTCCAGTGGTTTCTTTTCATGATTACACGATTGAAGGCAGATCATCGATTTTTGTCGATGGTCCTTAATAGAAATAAACAAACAAAATGTTATCGTACCACTGGGGAGTAACTGTTCCACAAAATATAGTGACCAGAAAAAAAATCTGTGCCAATACCAATATTTTTCATAGCTGATAACGGATATTTTTGCATTACTCAAACCACAGTTAAAAATAGAGCTCGACCGACAAGGATGTTTTGGGCCGATATCGATGTTTTTAATTTTTCATTGCCGATAACCAATGCCGATATTTTGTATTACTCCAGCTACAATCGAAAGGCATTACTTCACTGCGATGATGAACCGTGCAAAATTGATTTCTGCGCAAACCTGGGTCACTAAAACAGTTAACCAACACAGCACGTACCCTGATTTGTTCGCAGGCAGTCATCTGCTCACCGCGCAAAAAAGTGCGAGCGAATGTTACGTCATAGAGCGGTTTATTGAGATACGCATTACTTGGTGTAGTCGTAGGGATGCGCGGCGTAAGGACCGGACAGAGAATTTGCGTTAATCAATCAGTGACGAAGTAGCAACTTGGGTTTCCGAACACTCTGTGCAAAACAATTGCGTAGCGGCTTACATGAGCAACTATTGCCGATGTATCGGCAGATTTTTACCGATATGATACATCGCCATATCGGCATGCCGATGCATCGGTCGAGCTCTAGTTAAAAACATTACAACGCATATTAAACCAAGTCACAAGAAAATGGAAATAGCTCACAACTCAAGAAATACGCGGAAATGTTTGAATTTTTGCAAAATTATGAATTAATACTCGAAATTTAACAATTTTAAGCTATTGTTAAGGAAGCACAATTTTTCGTCATTGTCTCCTTGCAATGAACATCTTCTGTAATCATGAACAAGCTGGCAGCAGTGCAGACACTCTCGTTCACTGTGTACTGAGGTTAAGGTGCTTCGAGTGTTGCAGTATGTCGGCGGAATTTTGCTTATAACCGGCATCANCTTTTATCGGCATGCCGACGTAACGGTTGAACNCAACCCCAATACAATACAACGACTGCAACAACCCCNGGGAGTGGNGTCCCTTTACTTCGCGTTTAGAAGCAAGCTCATATGCGATTAAGGGTGGTGTTTGAAAAGTTTCAGGGCCAATGAAGAAAATATCAGTGCGGACAGAGAACGCTCACGTTTTTTCAAATAATATGTGACATTACGGTTCGGAAAAAATGATCTATTTTTTACTCAAAAACTTTCATCTGGAGATGTAGCACGTAACCGCATGAATACGGCAGTTTCGTAAAAATGCTCAAATTTGGTAACGTAATCTGCCGCCTCTTTTTTCGACCCCCCAGATGCCAGGTCTGGATCCGTCACTGTAACTCACTTTGATCGTTCATATCAAGCAGACCTTAGCAACGTTGAATTAGTCGCCAACGAAGTCAGACTCTAACTCGCGACAGCAAACAAGTAAACACCAACACCCACAGCGCAAAGTTATCAACAAAGTAAATGCCATACCTGGTCGGCGCAAAGCTTCTCTATGTATTTAAGCTGCACAGGCTTGTGTTCCCGCAGCTTTGCTATGGCTTCTTCTAACGAAAACCACTGCCGCAAGCGACCTATTTCTTTCCTGTCTTCGTATTCGTCGCTGAGATTTTCAACAACCAACGTGTAAACGTAGGTACGGGTCATCCTGTCTTTGTTCTGCAGAAAAACATTCAAAAAAACGTCACCAAAGAAGTCACAATAAACAGTTTCAAAACGTTATACTTTGTTTTGTGAAAAATCACTGGAATTAACATAGATCTTTGGTAAAAACACATTTAAGCCGTCACTTGGAAAACCATCGAAGTTCTTCTGCTGTGAACTGACGTCAACTGTAACTTTTTGTCTGCCAAAAACATGACACAGCACATGGTTGCAGAGTTTTTTGACAAGGTTACAGCGTCAACACTTTTTTCCCATCATTCATTACGCTACGTGAGATGACATCAAGCATCCCTTCATCTTAAGGGTTTAAAGCTTAATTTCAAGACACACAAAGTATATGGATATAAGATTATTAAATAATAGCTTCCGCGAACTTCGATTAAGAACATGACACTAAGAGTCCGTTGACTTACCTCAAATACATCAAGAAAGCGACCCAGCTTCCCAACTACTCCAGCCTATTTAAAACAAATGCATTAAATGCGATGCGTGTAATACTAGAAAAAAATCAGGTTGTAACAGCACTATAGGGTTTGAATACATTTTAACTTTTGAGCTAGACTTTATGACAACCAACTTTACTTATGACAGGTTTGTAGCTCGTATTTGTTTCATGATGATACGTTCACACTTCAGCATTGCAATTGTTGTAAACGTACCGCAACACTAGATAATGTAACAGCAAGCACCACGCGTAGACAGCCACGAACCTCTTCATGCACTTCTCTAACAGCTGTTGTTGCGGGATCTTCTCCTGGTTCAAGTCCTCCGCCAGGAACAACCCACATGTGATTGTAGCGACTGCTGGTTACCAACAAAACCTGGCCAACAAATCACAGAAATGCAGAGCATTAAATAAAACTGGTGATGAATCAGTGACTTCACACGACGGCAAGCAGAAAAACCATGGATTCGCCGTCCAATAAAATGATAGCATTGTCAATGACTCATCATCAAATAAGATAAATGTCGCCATCAAATTCAGCCCCAGAGCAATGTTTTCTTGCACTGGCTTGAAAATTAGCAATCTCCCACGTCCCACGTAGCTCATTAAATTGCGATTAGACCAAGCTCAAAACGCGGTTGGCAACATTGAAGAGAACAAGGAAAACATGCATTGGTTTCATTTACCTGAGCAGATAGAAATTTAAATATATTGCTGATGACAATTTAATGCCACTGTAGTAATATGAAAAACTTATTAAAAGCCTAGGCCAGTGGTTTGCAACTTGCCTGAACTCCCGGCGCAATGATCCTATGCACAAAACTAAACGACGCACTGCACAAGAAATATTCACGGATTGTTATTTATTGCGATTCATCAGCTTGATTGTTGTGACACAAAATACGGTGTTATGTTTGAAGCGGCTGGATGCATTTCTCTTTCGACGCTTTTGTTCGAGCGATACTTTGTTTTATTACCGCAACAGCGGAAAAGCCAGTTTCGCGGCAAGTACGAAGTAGCAAATGGAATTAAAGTCCGGAGAGCTTCTTCAGACACAAAATAGAGTTAAGCTGGATATAAGATTGCAACGCCATGGTTGGGAACCCGTGGTCAAGGCTGATGCAATCGTAACGGATTTAATATCAGCAGGTTATCACAGATTTATGAAGGTCTGTTGCAAATAGACTACGTGATGAACCACAACGTTTCTATCGCATCTAGCCAACTTCAATTTATCATGTGAAGAATATCGGGGAAGCTTTTCTATGTCCAATAAAGAGGTTTACTCTTCCAGGTAGGAGCTCAAGCATTAAGGCGGCTTCACACAGAATCCGGTTACGGCTTACGATCCGGCCTATGGCCAACGGCAGTCTTCCCACATGCAGCAAGAACACCATCACCGACAACACCGGCAATCCGGCTTACTTAACACAATATTAAGTAACCCGAAGCCGGTCGAAACCGAGAAAATTCACCTGGATACGGCCAACGGAAGTTGTGTGAAGACTGCCGTTGGCCATAAGCCGGATCGTAAGCCGTAACCGGATTCTGTGTTAAGCCACCTTAAGACAATAATTTTTTTAAAATAACAAGAACTGAACTTTCAGAGCTCTTGTCACACAGCCAGCTTTTGAGTAGACCACTGTAGTTATTCTGCAGATGTTTGTTCAAAACAACAAACCCAATTCACTTAAAATAAATATCTTTAATACACCGTGCTAAACATCAAATTGCAGATTCATCGCATAGCTTTTTGTAATGATATTAGCAACATTAGCAATCTGGTGTAGCAGTAATATATAGGTGCCCTCGCCTAGCCATGAGGATTTAAATTACTACAATGGCACATTCAGAGCTGACAAGTGGTATAAAACAAGTAAACTGTTAAAATCAGATTGTCATGTATAGCAAACAAAATTACAGAAAAATAGAGCTGCCCACTATCATTACAGCTGCACAAAGGTAAGATCTGACAAAAAATGTGGCTTAAATCAAGCTTCACTAAAATTCAGGAAGCCAACCTATTTTTGCCAGTTGTCTTGGTCAACATGTACAGCACACATGGGTGTTGGCACACACATTTTACAAGATCCACTTCGATTTTCAAGGGCAGTGCTTCTGATTTATAAGATATTTAACACAGGAGTGTTCTTGATAATGTCACACCAGACTGGAAAAAATGCTGCGTCCCAGTAAAATGCCAGAATGTTATTACAAATGTATGTTTTGCCTTATTAATTGGGTTGAAGCTAAGATCAAGCTTAAAACAAAGAGGTAGCTTTTACGCACAAGTTTATGAGGGCATACCCATCTTGATGGTGTCATTATGGCTGAATGATTGAGAAGTCATTTTCTAATTCTGCCAAAACAAATAATATGGAGTGTTGACCTATTGTTACTTGCAGCACAACAAACCAAAACATGAGGTGGGTAAAACCGGGAAAGGGTCAATTTTTACTTCATTTACTCCATCTCATTTTTGCTCTTGATAATGATGTGGAAGAAGCAGCCCTGGCTGCACACCACAGTGCAACAGGTCAGAGAGATTTTATCACCTTGCTATCACTGGCCTCTGGGTCACTTTTCCATAGATGTATCCAAAAGAATGTTTTAATGATTTTCTGGAGACATTGTGGCCACATGCTTGCAGCACTGCTGCTGAGACAGCTCTTAAGTTGGAAGGAAAATAGTATGGCATTCATGCCTCAATTAATTTAACCACAATGTACTTTTCTTGCATAATTGTACACTAGTGAAGGACAAACTGTGGTCCATAGGCAATGTCATATTTATTGCCAAAAAAGATTGCCTGAAAAGTAAAAAGTAATGACCATCTCCAGACAATGCCCTTTGCAGACAACAGAAAAAATGACAGAAAGCTTAAAATGGGAAAACAAAGGGAATTCAGGCAAAAATCTTTGTTGTCATTCATCCATAAATAGCAGAAAAGGAACCCTTAAAGGACCACAAAGGCACTATAGTGTTTTGACTTTATCAAGTTACAACGTACTGATTGATAGAGCTAGAAAGCTGTTCAAACCCTCTGAAGAAGAAAGTCTCCTAGGTTCAATTTTAAAAAATCCGGGAAGTTTTGGTTTGAACTTTTTGGAGGGGTGGCATGAGTGGTGGGGGTTAATGAATTTTTGGATGATGTCATCAGGTCCTGAGAACAAAAAAGCAAGGGGTATATTTGTTCGTATTTTCTTTTAAAATAAACTAGTTGAAAACCTGCATCTTTTGAGCCTTTGATTAACCTTCTTGTATTTGTGGTTGGCAAATTATGGTCGAAAGATAATCATTAATCCACTGATGAATACCTAGGGTAGTGGTTCTTTGCCTGGCATAAATTTCATTTTCCAAGAGGGAAAATTTACTGAACCATAAATTGCAGCCAATGTAATTTTTTGCAAATCAAATAGTTTGTTAATTTCGTATTTTTAACAAATGAGCATCACTGAGTGTATTGGGGATAAAACTGGTGGTGTTGTTTGATAAAAGGGTGAAATATGTAAAAATTGTTAAGAACAATGCCCTAGGGGATTAGCTAATCAATTTGTATTTTTTGGCCATAACTTGCCAACCACAAACACTAAAAGGCCAATCAAGGGTTATAAAGATGCTGATTTTTGCTAATTTTTTTTTAAGAAATGAGAAAAAATTTTTCCTTTGAACTTTTTTCTTGGGCCCTGATGACATCATCCAAAAAAACTTTGACCTGCCCAGTTGTGTCATCTCCTCCAAAAAAGTTCAAACACAAAACCTCCCAATTTAAAAAAAAAATCAAAACCACAAGACTTTCTGCATTTTTAAAGTGTTTGAATACCTCTCTAGCTCTATTGGCTGGTGAGTTATGGCCGAATCTGAAATTGCCCAAATTGGAATTGTGCAGTCCTTAAAGGGTAAAAAGTGGCCTAGCAAAGCATAAACAAGCCATGCTTTGGCCTGCCAACATGGTTGCAGGTTGAAAAAGCAGCCCATACATGTAATAAGATTGCTTGTCACTGCATTGCATCATTAACTTAACATAAAAGTCTCATCCCTGCTGGTTGTACTTAACACTTTTTTGGTGATTACATAACTTTTGACAAGATCCTTTTCGTGTTTGGCATTTCAAACTACTAGTAAAAGGAATGTTCACAGTTCTTATTAATTTCTCTTAAATACACATTGTGTGCAATGTGAGTCTTTTATAATATAGCAATTTGAACTGTAGAAGCTTTCACTTATTCATCTAACGAGCCTTTTTGCTTCAAAACTGAAAGTTATTTCGTGGTAACATTCCGCAATGGTTTAAACCAGGGGTCCCCAAACGTTTTTTTCAGAGGGCCACATAAGTTATTACACAACAGTTAAGGGCCGGACATCTTACACAATCTGATTGCTGCGCAATATGTTACATCCTACCAGATCAATAAATTTTTCCTGAATATATTTATTTCATTATTGACAAAATAGTTTTGCATGCCATAGTTTGGAGACCCCTGGTCTAAACCATTTGAGCGGGTTTACTTGTTAACTTCAACGTATGCTATTAGTCACTTCAGTTGGACAGCAACATTGGTGCAAATAAGAAGGGCACATTTGCATAGGAGAGGCATTGCATTTCATCTGCCCTTTAGTTGACTTGCAGCAATTATTATTATTGGTCCACACGCAGGACCTAAGAGAGGGGGTACAAGAGATACATCGTATGCGGGCCCGGTAGATACTGGGGCCCAGGAGTATGAAAGCATGCATGCTAAGTTTTTCTGTAACCAAGCCAGAAATTACTAGCGTATTTCCTGCATAACAACTAAAACCACCCGATTCCAGTCCCACATGTGTCTGCAGTGTTTCCACTGCACGGATGATGTCTTCCTATAGCAGTCCTGTGATTGCTTTGCCAATGATTTGTCATAGGCATTCACTGACACCTACTGGCCTTTTTTCTTTAGTGGAACAAGTCTGCATGCAAGGAGAGTTAGTATGTAATTGTGTGGAATGGTGTCCATCGCAAGACGCCTGGCCAGGGTGGCAATTTCATCAGCTAGCTTTTGTGAATGGGTGCCATATGATTTCGAACAAATCATGTTTCTCCAAGTTTCCATGTAAATCTGTGTTGGTCTTCCAGACTGATGAGTTTTCAGTATTGGATACAATTTCATATTGAGTTATGTTTTCAAAGATGACCCTCTCTGTTTCGGTTTCAGCTTATCAGTTAGGGCAGATTGTTTTAGTTCCTCTGCTTTTGGGTGCTTTTCTTTTAGCTCCTTTAAGATGTCTGTAGTGTTGTCATGTTGCCAATCAATGTCATTTGCATTATCCACAAATCTAAGGGCCTTTTTCACCTGTCCTTGTAGCATTAGTCTACAGAAGGCTTTGCAATCTGATTGTTTTTATGGATTTGACTGATTTTTTGAGTCTTGTTTGAATAGCTTCATATTCTGAAAATCTATTTCTAAATCGTAGCATGGTGGCTGTTTTCTATATTTTGATACTGTACAGGAAAACTGTGCAAGTTTCGAAGAAGGCCCCAGAAGCTCGTGGTTTCAGCATCGGTCTTCATACTCCCTGGTAAAATTTCTCTCAGAGGCCCTGTAAAGACTATCATCTATGCCACATGTGTCAAACTCAGAGAATGCGGGTGAAATCAAGTCTGTGCTGTATATATTGCAGCACTTGCACATTGATTGCAAACTAGATCTCCTGTGTTGCATTTTGATTATGTTACAATGTACCCCATGCAAAGGTTTGTACAGTTTTGGTAAATTGCTGCATCTATCAAACATGTATTTGGCAGCTCTAGATTGTTGGTTTTGCTGTCGTTTGTACTTTTTACACAATAATATTGCCATAACAGTTCTAGCCCTTTGAAAGCAACCGTGATGCTAACATGGCTGTTGATAGGAATTAGCCTGACAGTAACACCCCTGAATTAACTTTTTTAATGGGCAACAGCAGACAATGTTTTATTCACTCTGACCATCATACCTGTGAATTAAATTTATGAACATAAAATATGCCCTATCTTTAAGGTCTCCTTTTAAATACAGTATGTTATATTTTAGGGGTGGTGAACCAGTGGTAAAGAAGCCACCATAACAAGCAGATAACTTGGACAGTAAGTCAAGAGAAATATCTTTTTTCTTCTCAAGTTTTATTTTCTTATTTTCCTTATGAAAATAAAGGTAGAATTTTGAGATGGAGCAATTACTTTTGCGACCTGCCAGCAATATTTCACAATTCATGCGACACGGGATAGTAAATAAGTTCCTTACTGCTGATACATTTTATAGTTCTTTCAGCTTGCGTTTCAGCTAGTGAAAATAATACTTGAATTTTGGCCATAAAGCAATACCATTCAAATATTGGATGTCCCCTCACCCTTCCAATGAAGCAGACACAACCACTGCTGTACAGTTCAACAAGCAATAATATAGGCCAGGGAAGTCATGCAAAAGTCAGATATACAGTATGAGTATTAAACAGAAGTCGGTTTATACCTCTAATTCACACTCTGCTTTAAAACACAGGCATGCCGCTCTTCTTCGAAATCCAGCATTGTCGTATGTTCTTGTTTGGTTGAGTTTCAATTTCATATCAGTGGGTTAGGCAACTGTATAATGATACAAAGCTACACACGTCTGTCGAAAACACCAATCTAATCTACAAGACAAACAATCTAAAATATATTTGCTGACACAATAAATAAGTTTGCTGCGCAACAATCGGGTAACACATGAAGCACAAGATCACAAATGTTCTGTACTCAGTTCTGTCTGTACTAGTTACGCTCCGCTTAACCTTGGTCTAGGCTCGGGGACTGGGGCACTACTACACACTACAGTCACTAAGTCAGTAGTGTACAGACTGTAAAAACAGGGTACCAAAAACGTCACTTTGGTTCAAACTGCAGTCCTAGTGCAGCTGAGATGAAACAAACAAGAAAACACAGCGCTGCATCACTACCTGCTCACGGTCACACAACAAAATAGGCTACTACATGTTTTAAACGCGCGTTCATTGAGTTGCCTGGCTTTACACTAATTCCCTCACAATGGAATCGCGTATAAACCACCTACGCTTCGCGGTTCACGTCAGGTATTGCGCCAAGCAAGACAGTTTGAACACACGCAGTTGCCGCGTGATCAAGTGGTGGGCCTCTCCCGAACTTCTGTTTCTGATTGGACGAATTGACTACCATACCCAGAACCACGCTGCCCTCCATAACCCAGTAAAATGCCGTTGAATTGTGCAAGGTTTGATCGCGTTCACAACAAAGCACAGCACAACAATCATTTTATTGTTACTACGTGATAGCAACTGTTTATCTGCATACAGAACAAGGATATTCATAAGAATTTCAAGGTGTCGTACTACGTTGTCGACTGAGTGCAGTGCTTTGGCCGTCTTTCTGGGTTCGCAAAGCCCACATTACGCGCATATATTAAATACGCATTAGCACTCAAGGTATATACAGTAAGTATGAAACGCGTTTACGTATAACTCCCTCCAGGATCACCAAACGCCACTCTTTGACCAGAACATCACTGGGCCAAACGTCCCAGTTACGTTCGCGTCCCAGTTTGTTTTTTGCCTGTCCAGCTTAACTACACAGACAAACCAAGCTTGTGTGGAAAAAACTTGATCACTGTTTTGACCATCATAGTAATACTATCGTATTAGCCTAGCCACTACCTTATTTTCAACATTAAAAGCTGCATGTTGGCCCGTTTGTGCCATGTACATTTTCAAAGATTTTCTTATACAAAAAATCACTACAAAAATGTTTTTTTCAAAAATATGTCTACAAATAATTTTTATAAAAAGTTATTTTTAATTTATTTTTTTTATATTTTATTTTTTAAATAGTTACTTCAATTGACAAGCTCTGTGAAACTGATGAAAAGTATTTCTCATCTCAAATAAAAACTTTCAAGAAAGAATTTCACGTAGGGTTGCCAGATGTGTTTTGTAAAAATACCGGCCTTTTTGTCAACAGTGACAAAATCTTATCATCGAAAAAGTAATAGAAATGAGGCGAAGGCCGCGTTGTTGTAGTTTAGTGAACACTACGCATTCAAACACAGCCTATCCATACTTTTGCCGATAGTAACAATGATTGAGGTAAAAATTTTATCAGAGAGATTAATTTTTGTATATTAATCACATTCACGATGAAAACTGCTTTGTACGAGAAGAAATTTAAGAAAACACTGAATCAACGAAAATTGGTAAGACTTATTAAGAACACAATTTCTCAATCTCTGTTTTTTCGCAGTGGAGTGTAAGATCAACTAGTCGCCACAATGTCACTCTCTTACTGCCAATTTCTTTGGTTTTTCTGCATTATTCCGCAATAGCCTGTAGTAGTTCAGACAACAACTTCACCTGCGCTGGTTTTACGGTTAATTGTCAAAAAATGCTCATACAGATCACGCTCAAGACGAATGAGCATGGCAAATATGACTTAACAACGGAACAGAGAAAACAAAGAGACTGAGTATTGTTAAGTTACAAGCAGGGGTGTAGTGAGGCTGGAACGCGTGGGAACGACGTTCCCACACCTTTTTCAGTTTCAGTTTCAGTTTATTGTTGTTTACTGTTTCATATGACTCAGCCAACAAACATGCTATGGTTTGAAATGATTTTGAAGCTGTTGAAAAATGGCCAGTTTTTTTGGGGTGTGTTCCCACATCTTTTTTGTTAGGACTACATCCCTGGTTACAAGTAACAAAAATTTGCCCCCGTCTTGGACTTAAATGAACTTCGCTGAAGGAACTGTTCTGACAAGTTTCACTACCAAAGTCAATGTAATTTGAGAAGTTCTGCGTTAGTTCTTTTTGGTGTTACTCCAAATAAAAAAATTCGCAACCAGGGATGCCAGACCATCGGCAAGGGGGCAGGAAAAGAGCTTGGGCAATGGAAACTTATAAAAAATAAAAAATCGTTACCAATATGCTGGTTTCTCTTCAGCAACAATGTTGACCTCTGAAATAATAACAGAAATTATAGAAAGCCGTTGTGAATTTTCTGGGTGCGCGAATGGCTGCAATAAATTTGTTTCAAATCGATCTTGAGAAACCATGAAATTATCTACAACACTGCTATGAAAAGGTAGCTCCTCCCCCGTTTCCCCGTTTTGAACAGGCAGGAGGGAAGTGCCCCATTATGCCCCCCGATCTCCGGCGTCGCTATTCGCAACCAATATGCTTGTTTCTTTCCAAGATAGGCAAAACTCGACACTTTTACACTATAACACTTTTATGAAAATTCTATAAAACCAGCAAAGAAAACCAATACACTGTTGCTGAAAGAACAAAAAAACAAAAAACAAACAGTAGCATGCAGTTTTTACTGGCTGAAAAAGTCACCTCCAGTCTCGTTTCCCCTTAATGAAAGGTCATGGAGGGCAATTACTCCAACCATTTCTCCGCTCTCCGGCATCCCTGGCTACAAGCGTTCTGAAAAACACGCATGACGACCTTTCCAAATGTTTGTGGTCTGATATACCACGTTGCACCTATGATATCTATCCACTATTAATATGAACTAACTGCACCCTGGGAAATGCAGACTACGTTCATAACAGACCCGTTAATAGAACAGACTTGTTCAAAACAGACCGCGTTCATGGCAGACCCGTTCATAACAGACAACGTTCATTCTTGGTTCTTCTGGCATTTCATGTTTGAAAAGAAGTTATCATTTTCGTGCCAACATAACTTTCACTTTTGAAATAAATTGTTAGTTGCTGAGTAAAAATCTTTTATTAGGCACGTGTGTTTGTGTCGGATCAAAATTTTGCGCACCACATAAATTTTGGGTGTTTACGGACGTGATGACGTGCTCCCGCTCTGGAAACATGGGGTGGGACCTAATTACCACAACGTTTTCAAATCAACAATAAACCATTTTTGGGACGGGATCAATCAGATTGGCAGTGGTTGTCTGGGGCCTAAGGCAAGGTTGAAATGAGCCCTCTGACGATGTCATCGTTTTCAGTCAAGCGTGTTTAAGACCTTTTTGGTACAGACCATTCAAGTTTCAAATGCACAAATTTCGAACAATTTTTCTCAATTGCGCAGGGAGCACGTGGACCTGATCTAACTGGATGCAAATGATAATGCATGAAACAAAACTTCATGAAAACACTGAAAGCTTGGAATATGAAAATTGCAATGATATAACATCAAAAGTGTTGCAAATGGTACTCCACAGTCAGTGGCGTAACTGCCGGGGGCAGGAGGCAAGCCGCCCCCTGGCAAACTAAGCGTTAAAACTGGGCCCCCTTTAGCTGACATTTTGACAGTTAGTATTCTTTTGATTTCAATATGTTGTTATTTTTTGCGTTTTTCGGGGTGTTTTTGTTTTTTTAGCCGGTATAGATATCCACGACATCCGGGTTCACTATCATTTCTTAATTTTATTTAAGTGTTGACTACGGCCCCCCTACGGTAGCCAATTCAGCTAAGTTTTGCTCCCCCTGGCCCAAACCTCTAGCTACGCCACTGACCACAGTGTCTCTTAAATTCCCACTGAAAAGAAAGATAAGACCATTACTTTACAGAGAAAGCTATGACTATTACTTTCAAGTGATCACACCTTCAAATATCAGGCCAGCAACTGGCGAAAAAATACACAGTTACTGTACATGGAATCAAAATACATGAAGGTCAATTGTCAAAATAAGCAGCATTTAAGACATATGTGACAAGATATGACAATAGTACCAAAAAGAATTAAAGGACAATCTGAAATAATTCAAAATTGTTTCAATCATGATATCTGTTTATAGAACTACCATAAATAAAATATTGACATTGCAAAAGTTTAATAAAATGTAGAAAGAAAATGCGGGTAAACTGCGACAAGGTGTAGCATCACCCTAAAGGCCACCATTGCAGATTGGCATGATCATATTCATAAGGGCTCGATCAGATTGGAATGATCATTTTTTGGAACGTCAACAAACTAACTATCGGAATGTCCCTGCTTGGAGTAGCAAATTTTTGAAATCCCCCAACTAATCAAACCTAGCCGCAAGCTTGAACACTATAAACGCCGGATATAACGCCTTGCTTCAGCGTATTTGTACCAAGCCGGCTGTATTTCTTTGTTGCTTGAATGTTATGGGATTAATTCTACTACCGAGGAAAACAAGGAAGTGGGTATTGGGTATGCCCACGTGTTTCGTCAGCAGGGTAAATGTAAAATGCAGTAACCCTGCAAAAAAACAAGTCGAGTCAAAAGACTTCTAAGACAAGAAAATGAATGCTAACTGTGGATTGCTCATCGCTGCCGGTCGTGCAGTAATTTTCCAAGGTCTCACACTTTTCGCACAGCATTACTATTTGACCATTGAAGCATGAAGTTTTTTAACATATCTTTATATTTGAAATGTTTACCGCACTGCTCTCGTTGAAATGGCGAAAGGACTGAGTGCGCGGCTATATAGGCTAGTCGTCTGACGCTGCGGTAATGCGTCTGCTCATTCACGTCATACATAAAAAATTGATCTGCTTAACATATAAGTTAACTCCACGATGAATACTAGAAAGGATGAGAATAAATCGTGAAGTTGGCCACTGCCATCAAGTTTTTAAAAATCGTTTTGAGCCAGGACCAGTTTTTTAAACCTTTCCACATGTTTTAGTTGATTTCAAAATTTACCTTAAATTTGCTAGGCTTTTTAAATTTTGCTGGTTTTGATGCTAAATATCAATGTGGCATACACCCCACGTTTGTGACTTAAGAGCATAACGATCTTGTTCTGTCCACTCGTGTTGGCACTGGGGCAAACGGAGGGACAAAATTTAGTTGGAGCAACTCTACTGTTAGCGCTCGAATCATTTTTGCATCCGAAATTCGTCCCGAATTACCTAGGCTCTAGGTACGCTTCGGCGCAAGAGTTGTTTCTAAAGCCAGCTTTATGAGTGCAATGCAAACAGGTCATTGCTTCTTATGAGAATAACCAAAAAATGGAAAGAGAATAAGCAAAAGAAGGGAATTCTTTAACCGAGAACTTTTGCCAAGCACTGTAGAAATCTTAGTAGCCTGTATGTCCACTATCACAACATTTTCTTCGCAAACTCTTTTCATGAGCAGCAATTAATGTAAGGACTTTGATAACAGATAAAAATGCAGAGTTTGCAGAACTCACGTCAGTTTACTTGCGCATAACACTTAATTGCCTATTAATTTACTTGCGAGATCAAATCTTCATGCGGTGCTCGAAATAATGATGGTCCTTATTATTTCTTTCGTGTTTGTTGCGTGCCGTAAGCTGTATTTAAATGAGAAAAGTACTGCAACGAAACGAGTGGTTTGTCACGCAGACAATAATTGTTTTAGAGATACGTAATTTCATATGGCTTTCAAACAGACTTGCCAAATTGTTCTTTCAAGATGACTGCATCTTTGTAACTGTGTCCAGACAAACTGCTAGGTTGAAAATCGTTTTTTGAAAGAAGAACATCAGTAACATCTGAGGTTTAATTTAGAGTAAAAGTGATTTTTATAATTTGCTGTTTTCTATAGAATTTTGCTGAATGTGAATCTACCAAGCGCGAGCAGTTGTTTTAGACACAATCCCGTCGCCACGGGGTCTTTTGTGGGCTTATCCCCCCCAAACAAAGTTTCAAGCTCACCCCCAAATTGAAATATTAAACACTATAAATCAGTGGATTTTTTCAAATTTTCACAATGTCAAGCCTTCCTGCACAAAAGGGAAACCCCCCATTGACGGCTTGCTGGCGACAGTTGTGTGTAGACCGCAGAATCCTGCGCGGGGCTGGTTGCGGGTACCCGCATTTGCGGAGCGGCTGCGGGAACCCGCATTTATGCGTGCCCGGGTTGAACTTGGTGCGGGTCGGGCGCGGGATAAGAAATTCTTTGTGCGGGTAACTGAATACTGACTCTATGCATGTGAAAGTGACATGAGCAAAAAAATAATGCTGCAGAGAGTTTGTAGTGCGAAGGTGTAAGCAGCTATGCCAACCAAAATGCCTTACTGGGCCAAACATTATGTCACTATCTTCTTGAGGGCCGCACATTGAATGGCTTGCTTCATCTTAGCAAAGTAAAATTTAGTTTGATGCTACTGAGGGCATTTCAATACTAACTTCAATGGCCAAGACTGTACGGTACTTTTAATCACTACCAGACTGTGATCCCATAGGCAAATTTAGTGCTAATGGAAGAACAAGGGTAGGCTAGTTAGAAATCAATTTATATGCAGAGGAACACATGAGTAAAAATCAGAAAATCAGAAATCGGTTTTGCACCGCGGGGTCATTGGACACGTGGAAATCTACCAGTGCGTGGAACATGATAAACAGGCGCTAAAGACCATTGCTTGGAAAATGTCGAATTTGAGATTATAAAATTAGGGTTTGTGTAATGTGTATGTACAATGCAACGCCAACGACAGCCTGGCGTTGTATTGTATATACGCATTACACAATAATGAACAGCTTACTGGACCGCATGCGGGCCTCGGGTTTGACGTAGCTGGTGTAGAGACATTCTCCAGTGGTGGCCAAACCACAGATTGGAGTTTCCAGGTTTCAGTGGTCTTGCAGGAAATACTTTTGGGGAACGGCAACCAGACCTGCTAATGAACGAGTGTGTTTAGTATCGATGATCATGTTGTGAATAGCAGAAGAGCAAATTTAAAAGTCTCTCAGTGTATGACATACTTTTTTTTTCAGCACTTATCTGAGAAAGAAGCGCTGAAGTTTGATTANGTTTCACTTTTTTACGTTATAATGTTTATCAAGAGCTTCCGTTGGCTTTGAAATGAACCAGAATAAATTGCTACTAGCGATGAAACATTTCATGAGTTTTTAGTGTTTTTCAGAAACACAGTGACCAGTGACGATTCTAGAATTAAAAAAGTGGGGGGCCTCTGGGGGACCGAGGAAAAAGTAGGGGGGCCAACATAAATGACTATTTTACGTTGTTTCGAAGATTAAGTTGCTATGATTTACCCTATCAAACCCAACATCGGCTTGTGAATATCCTTAAATATCGTTATTATTCACTAGAGACATCTAAACGCCAGTGTAGATGCAATCACACACGTGTACTTCTATGTCGAATATTCTGTGCTAACCATGCAACTTCCACAGCACTGCACATGTAAAACGAAACACCATTTTCCGTACACAATTGTACCGACGCCGCATGAACGAAAACAGCTCCACAAAAGTCAATACAATTCACATAATTCCAACCACGAATCCCATCTTGGCACAGAGACAAGTAGGCTGTTGATAGCCAACTAGTTTCGTCAAAATATTCTTACTACACAGCATATAAAAATAAGCCATCTGCCAATGGATTGGTGACTACTGGCTAATCCAGTTTTGTGTTGACTTATGGACATTTTGTGATTCGGTGTAATCATAACAGTGTTATGCAACTACTATTACGAGTGTGATGCCAATCTGCAGCGTGGATAGGGTGAGGACTATAATTCAATGCAGCATCCAGTTAACATAAGCGAGGTTTCGGCACCAGTTGCACCTAAAGTAGCAAAGCAGCCCCGCAGAGAGGTGTGCATCGGCGTTGACGCGTGATGTAACAGCAGGCGTAAAACGTATTTTGCAGAATGTTCCCAACAAAGTCGTTCATTTTACCATTCACACTGAATTTTCCTCTGACTGATCCTAAAAACCTGACTTTTCAACCCTGCGTTGATTTATTACTGTCTTGCCATAAGCGAACCACGCACTAACTCTAAACCAAAACAGATTCAGACAAATAAACAATGAGCAGTATAATCCTTACATAGATCCCTGCACAGTCTACGTTAGAATTTTATATCATTATCAATCCAATGTAACTTAATCTTTCGATTGTCATGTCGGCTCACAATTTCATCAACGAAATCATCTAAATCTATTTTTCAGCTCGTACCCTTTCAATGAAAGTAGATCAATGTTACCCAATCTTTCACTGGTCATGGAATTTTTGGGAAATATTTTCACTAATTTCATTTTTGGAAAACTTCTCTCACATGAAGCGTTGGTGACGGGAAGAGTTACAGCTACCAGTAACAATCAAACGCAGCTTTTTATATAGCTATAAATGAAAAAAATTGTTCGAGTGGTATAGGCAGCTTCGACTCGTTCCGAAGCAAATTCTTTGCCAAAGTTAACTTATTTCATGTTTTCAATCATTTTCACAAATGAATATGATTTGCGAATTCTTTCAAGCGTTTTTCTGATAGAAATGTTTGACCTCTCGGGCAAAGAGCTGAAATAAGCGAAAAAATTGCTTCTGAATCATTACAGAAAATCCGTACAAAATTCTATGAGGTTGCAGGACATGTGTTGGTAGAGGTAAAACTATAGTCACGAACCACTTACGTAAGATGCTTCGAAGTCATATAGGCCTATACAAGGCAGCAGAACGCAATACTGCAGCCAGGGTAAATTAACTGAAACCAATTCTTACTGCTTTCCAGTGGCGTAGCAGCATAGCTTGCCGCCCCTGGATTTCGGCGATTCTGCCGCCCCCCATCCTACGCTGGTCAGCATCACTGCTGAAATATTTTTAGGAACGTTGCTCGCAGTGCAAAAATCCAAATGCCTGTTACGTATGCTGATGAGAGAAGAATGCCGTTGCAATAAGTACATTTCAACCGGCTTAGGCCTATTGACTTTTTACCAAGCGCGACATGCAATAGAAACGCAACGAACGAATAATATCACATTTCGTGAAATAGGAGTGAAAAATATCAGAGAGTTCGGAAGATCCCACTGCATGACCGCCCGCAAGGTTGAGCGAGTGTTTCCCACAGGGAACAAATATTGCTTTTGAATTTATATCCTTTATTCTGCGTTGTGCTGCAGAATGGATTAGCGACATTGTGGAATCATTGCCATAAGCTTGACCTTTGCACATCATTACATCCAAGTCGTTTTCATGACGCTCATTGAGAATAGAACTAGTAATTTCTTCGACCGTTTCCCGTGCAGTGGTAAGAAATTAAGGAAAGACTCCTTTATTTGTGCTTCGCTTTCCTCAACTTTTACGTATCTTACTTCAAAAGCCATCTGATGGGTAATGAGAGACATCAGGAGTACTGTCGAATAAGATTAAGAAGTAAGTTGCTTCCTTTATTTCTTTTAGAATAAGATTTTTCACTTTTTTCCAAGAAGTTAAATTAACTGATTTGTATATTCGAAAAATGTACGTTGACATGCGTTTTTTCGGTACTTGAATATCAGAAAGATGTTCGGTCATGACAAGATTATATTCGGCAATTATCCTCACAGTTTCAAGAAAGTTACCCTGCTTTTTTGAGTCTAAGTCTTCACGATAGCCACGAAAAAAATTTTTGCTTGCTTAGAAAAAGGATGACATCAATTATAATACAAATAATGGCTCTCCATTTCTTTCGCTCTTTATCCATGATATCCTGTATCTCTTTATCAACTCTTTGTTGGATGTGAAGTCGCAGTGTGAGCTTATACCATTTATCTAAGCCAGTGCTTCCCAACGAGTGGGTCGCGACCCATTGGTGGGTCGCGAAGCTATTTCAGGTGGGTCGCGAAGCATTTCTAAGTGTTATAGTTTTCTATTAGATCGGGAAATTATTGCATTATCATTACGTAACAAATATGCAACAATGTAACAAATATGTAACAATTAGATGTGTTGTGTCGCATTAAC
>JGI24158J21664_10001996_pt1 | contig 24066 bp, 15 predicted proteins | sample Ectturendosymbi3_FD_21664 | JGI IMG/M metagenome (IMG submission 21664) | reverse complement strand
AACAGGTTTCATAGTATGACTAAAAAGTTGTGCGGCCCGCTTACTCAGCGGTAACTGACAAAGTGGCCCGCGATAGCAAATAGGTTCGTCACCCCTGCTTTGGAAAATATAAATACTCACCTTCCTTTTCAAAGTGATGCAGAGTAGTAAAATTTCAATAGCCGATCAAGTTTTGACAATCGTATGTAGCAAAGCAGTACTAACAGGTACCACAAATAATTTATTTACACAGACGATGTTTGGTTTTGTGCACATTTTTTCAAAGTCTAAATATTCCAAGAGAGGGTGCATCGGGCCTCTTAAAAAGCGTTGAAATCTGGGCATTGTTGATTCTATCACAAATATTTTGCCACAAATGGAAACTTCCTTCTCACGGCTGCCCTGCTGTCTGGTGAAAATAAAATTTTATCAAAAAATGAAAATAAATAAAATATACATAAATTTACATCAAAATAAAAAAAGGAAGATTCAGCCGTAATAAAAACACCGAACCCAAAGGAGAATGATTTATCAACTCACTTTTTTCAATTCAATATCATAACCCAACAATTCAGCACCGCCTGGCTGGTCAGTACCCTTCCATTGAAACGTAAGCGATGACGTTGTGGAGTCAATAAGCTCCAGGCCGCTAGGTTCTCCAGGTGGATCGACCGGTATCCTGGCAGTGATTGGACGGCTCGCCTTGCTTGGGTCGCCTTCACCAGCAGCGTTAACAGCAATGACCCGAAACTCGTACTCCATGTCTTGCTTGAGATTATCGGCCTAAAGCAATCAAGAGTGAAAGATAAAGACTGTGGCAAATTCAAAGTGAAAGCACTAAGGGCTTCGCTGAAGAGCTTTGAGGTCATCCGATGCTTTCAGGTACGTGTGATATCAGGAATGCGAGACAAAATACAACATTGGCCGTTGCCCAATCCTACTTGGAACACATAGTGCAGAAACAGCCAACAGGATAGCAGTAATAAAATTTTATGCTCAACTGCTGTGAAACTCAACCGATTACCGCTATTTACTACTAAGAAAACGTTTGGCGAATTCACATGGTAAAATCACAGATTTCTTACATTGGTTGACTGCGAGATGTTATGACGCGAAACATGGGCGTCGGAAGGCTTTTTCCCAGGGGGGAGCCAGAACGATTTTATCCAAGGCGGATCAGCAGTTCTGAAATTTCATTTTGCCAACTCAAAACCAAGAGAAAATCAAATTTCATAAACCAGGAGGGTAAAAAGACCCCCTGCTCCTCCCCACCCAACGCCCATGCCGCCATATGTTTTGCCAAGTTTATCGGGCCTGCTACAACTGACCAACGTCTGACTGACTGAAACAGTATCAAGCTCTTGTCGCAATGCACTGACTAGAGCAGGGATCTTCAAAGATCTTTCTGGACAGGACGTTTTGAAATGCGTTTGCTTTGCCCAGTTCCTGCGGATACGTTGCACTGGTTCATTCATTCATTTTCACACCTGCTTTTACACTGTGGAGGGTCCCGGGGGTAACAAATATAGGTTTGGAAATGCCTCACGATTTACAGCAACCTCTGACAGTGCTGCTGGCTCCACACCAAGACGGGACCAAGCAAGGTTAAGATGTGATCACGCCACCTAGTGAATAATACTTGGTTGATAACTGTGCCGCTTTCCCTTGGGTGTATAGCCAGCAGAACTCACCTTGCCGATCTTTCCTATGGCATTTTGTTCACGTGGTTGGTTCAAAATTTTCAATATCAATTTATTTCCTGAAAGTTACTTAATGGGAGATGCCTCAAATCAAAAGATGATACCTTAAAGTAAAATTCTTGAAAATGACGTGATAGTTCGTGGCCTTGCTCGAAAAAAAGCGAAATTACGACGACATGAAGTAATCTTTATGAATTAATAAACTTAGGAACAAATTAACTTCGAATATTGAATTTTACTTTGAACTGTCGTTCAGTGCAAGGTTTGTCCGGGTTGCACCGGGACCACATCGACGTCCCCTTCTTGCGTTTCTCGATGTAATATCCGGTCACTGCACTTCCACCATCAGAAGCAACCTAATAATGACAACATACAACTTTAAAGGACGTTTAAAACAGTGTCTGTCATTAACAACTTTTTCTTGACATTGCCTAAAACGTCTAAAAAGCGATTAAATTTCTACAGGATATTTTGGATTTGCGTATATTTGCTGAGGTTTTTAACTATGTAGCTGCGGTTAGCACTAAATATCAGCTGCCGTACTTTTTTCATTTCATGAATTATATCAAGTCAACCTCTGCCCAAGATCGTTGATTATACCTAACTCTTCCTAATGTTGTGCGTTTGATGACATACAAAGTACATAAAACTAGGAAATTTACGAATTTTCCCTAGACATACCTCAAAGTTCAAAACATTATAAAGAAAGAACAGATACTCATAATTCTTATGCGTCTTCACATGGAAGACGTTACAACGCTTTACCAAGAATTGTACTCAGTAAATTTTAAAGTTTGACGTGCAAGTTACTGAAAACCAAAATTAGTGTGAGTTTAATCTCGTAATTCGAAACCTTCAAGATTCAGGTCATCACTGAATCACTCATGATCATTTTCAAAGTAAAACTTGGAAAATCGATCATAAAATATTGTTGATTTCGACTAAATTCTGGAAAAAAATCGTCTGAGTCTGTTGCTTTTACGTTTGTTACTCGGGTAATTTGTACTCATTGTGGACAATAAATGAATGAATCAAGAAAACGAGCCTAACCTGAGCAAGAAAGGTAATTTTCCAACAGTATTTTTTAGGCCAAATGTCAAGAGGCGTACGTAAACGAATGAGCAACAGCTCTTAAAAAGGCCACAACGCAAGTTTTTAGTAATCACGCTGTTCTGGGATAAACGTGCTGCTGTCAATGTGTATAAAGACAGGGAACAACAATCGAACGAATGAAGCTTGTTAAACTTACGGGTTTCCAACCAATAGTAATCGAATCATTTGTAGATGTCACACATTCGATGTCGCCCGAAACTGCGGTTGGTGGATCTGCGATTGAATAAAACTAGCTGTGACTGTGATAAAACATTCACGTCGGTTCGTATCGGTTTCATTTTCCTAATTTCTTTTGGCCATGTCTGACACAATCATCTCCACAGTGGTGATGACCTCCGTGGGACGTAAAAGTTTTAATATTTGGAAAACAAACTCCTATTTAGTTGGAAGAAGCCTACATGAGCCATTTAATCCTATTCTCAAATTGCACTATTTAAACGTCGAAATATACCACTGTAGGGAGTGTGCCCAACTTTGGGAATCACTGATACAGAGGTATGTGAAAGAAGTGAAATTGTAACAAACTACCGTATATACTCGCTTATTAGCCGCACTTTTTTTTACCTGGAATATGGCCTGTATTTTGCCTGCGGCTTATACGCGCAACATACCCAGAGGGACAAAGTTTTCGCATGAGCTATCACCGAATTTCAGTCATCCCCTGGACAGATATTCGCGACGACACCCATGACACAGATGAAGAAGATGAAGATGACACCTACGACGATCTACCGTACTTATAGACGAACTTCCTTCTTCCGACGAAGAAGAGTTCTTAGGTTTTCAACAATAAAATTGACTTTCATTGCATGTTCCTGTAAAAATCAATATTTTCTGGTTGATTGATCGCGCAGGGCTTCACCGGTGAAAAGGTCAATTGACCTGCGGCTTATTCGTGAATTATCCTTGATTCTCGGTATATGGCTAAAATTTCTGCTGTGGCTTATCTGTGGATGCGGCTAATAAGCGAGTATATACGGTAAATCAACTGGTATAACATCGTATCAAACCTCCATGACCTCTTCCAAATCGATGCCAAATACTTCTTAACCGATTTATGAATCAACTCAAAGCATATTGCTAAAGTTCTAAAGTCGAAAAAGTTTAATAATAGACTAGAATATACTCAACCATTTTCACAATTAAATGCCGTAGTATTCATATATTTCAGAAAGTTACGATTGAACACTTGGAGAATAACTGAACAACAGTTGGTTTCAATACATACCATACGGGTCTTTGACTGTAACCGGCTTCGATTCGAACGATTCGCTCTCTCCAGCAGCGTTCACAGCCCGAATACGGAAGCTATATGTTTTTCCAGCAGGAACGTTGGCTCGGAACGTGGTTGCGGCGCCATCGGTCTTGCCGACTGCAAACCATCGAAGCGTGTCAACAAATCATCGAAGCATGTCAACACAGCATAATTAGCCACAATTATTTGTCAAGTGGTCTTCAATTCGGTCGATATACGTTAAAATTATATCTCCAAGGGGATCACCAGTATCGCATTGCAGACGCCGAACACTCTGACATCTCTCCAAGTGAGGGTTGCACGAAGATTGTAATTGTGTAATGATCCTTCAATACGTCAAAACTAGGTCGCAATAATGCCTTTCCACCTTGGTTTCATTTGTTTAACGCATAAAATTTGCTGCAAGCAATATAAACATTACTGCAATTACTTTTGTTGACGAACTATGTTTTTGTTTTTTCAGAAATATCGTGGTACGAAACAAATAACATATGCACTTTAATTTTTGATATTGTAATTTCAAAGGTATTTTCAGGCAATGAGAATACTGATAAGAAATATTTTAAGTAAGATTGACTATTGGATTGAACGGATTTCTAATTGGTTCAGCCATTCACTGTAGATGTAAACGAAGAGCAGCATGTTCAGTGTGCCCTCCCCATCTTTTTTCGCGTGCCAGAGACTTGTTCCCAAAATCCCGATTTTAACTTAGTAGCAGTTTTGATTTTTTAAAGAAATGCTTTCAAAGACTAAACAGCAAGAAACAAAAACTGTTTGCCCATTTATTTTCTTCTACCGTCTTGCCCTGCGGCAATCTTCAACCGAGACGTGTTAAGGTGCAAGCCAATCACCAACCTGATGACCAAACCTTGCGATTCGTCTCCTTCTTTTCGATAATGTAATGAGTCACAGCGCAACCACCATCGTCCGCAGGGGCTTTCCACGACATTGTTACGCCCTTGGACGAAACATCCTTGAACTCCACTGGACCGCTCGGAGGCTTCGGTGCATCTGACGCAAAACCAGCAAGAACGATTTCGTCACTGCGAATGATGTCACTGGCGAGGCGGAATCGCGATCGTGGGCATCAAGCAAAAACATATAAACACTAACGACCGAAGACTTTATGACGAAAAATTGCAAACTAACTTCAGCGCAACGCACTACTGCTTGAAATTAATATTCCAGAAGAGAGTCACTGAAGAAACAGTATTAAACCTGCGCGACTGCAATTAGAATTTAAATGTCGCTCACCCAAAACGCTAACTTCCACCGGTACGCAGACCTCTCCGGCTTGGTTTTTGATTTTGCAGACGTACTTGCCGCCGTCCGATCGCTGACATTTATGAACGCAGACCTGTGCGCTGTGCGCCTCGTCGCTGTGATCGCAAATCACGCGTTTTCCGTCCACTGAAACAATCACGTGCAGACATAATAAGAAAGAGGATATTACAAGTTTTTTCCTTGTGTATTACTGCAATTTGCTTGTATTACTACAACGTGCTTCTATTACTACAATTGACCTTTTCTCTTAAACAGCCGCAAGTGAACTGGAGTGAAAAAATAATTGCTTTTACTGGGCCTATCCCGTAAAAATTGTAAAATGAAGTGAAAATCAAAAGTAAACAATATTTTTGTGGTAGAAAATTCATCAATAAAGCATTGTTTACTTTCACAACATGCATGCTAGCACTGGGTAACCGTGACAACCAGGATACGAGTTTAGTTATTTTTATCGGCTGCAGCACAGAACACGTTTTTCCAACAAGTGTCATCCAGCAATAACAATCGTGCTTACGTCCACTGCTATCAGTCGTCGGTCGCTAATCGCTATGCACTGTTCAGTTACTTCCACCCAGGGTCGTACCGACGTTAGATGGCGCCCGGGGCAAGAAACAAGTTTGGAGTCACATGAGAGCAAATGTCCTGTATTGAAGACGGTACTTGCGACATTGTTGGGACTTTTTGGCGCCCCCCAGCACGGGCAATGTAACCCCTTGACCCCCCGTCGGAATGCAATTCTTCCACGAAGAAGAGTCAACAACACCACTTTCTGCCAGCAGCACGTTGCACAACGCCACTGCCCAAATGTGCAAAAGGCTAAACAAGCAATCGCCATATACCATGAGACAAAATATTTGCAAGAGAAAATACATACATGTTTGGAAGCATACTAATACTCAGTTTCGCAACTACAGTTGTTGTCTTGCTTCACAAGGCCTTTGTCAGATTCTTTTTATACAGAAAACCATCTGCATGCGAAATTCGCCAATTACCTTTCAACGGCTTTCCATCCTTCTCCCACGTAATAGTTGGTGGAGGATGACCTCCGTTAACGGGGATCTTAATTCGACCTGTTTGTCCAGCTTTAAACTGGAGCGGATTCTTTTGAAGTGCTTTTATCACTTCTTCATCGACTGAAGGCGCCACTGTATTAATCAAGATTTTAATAAACTATTAAATAAACAAAATAGGCTATTGTTTTCAACTACTTCCAAAAACAATTTCAACAATTTATCTTTGAAGTAATATCGGCACGAGTAAGAAAGCTTTATATTTTAATGTCTGTTACAAGAGATGCCGAAAAAGAAAAAAATGTATAAAAAAAAAAAAGAAAAAAAAGGAAAAAAACAGATATCCAACGGTCTGCATCTGCAATCTTTTGTGGTCACAGATTGTTTTGTATGCAAGCACTGCTCACCTGTAACCTCTCCACACTTCACTGGTGCAGAGACAAGGGGTTCACTTTTTCCTTGAGCATTGACCGCTCTTACGCGGAACACGTACTCAACGCCGGGCTGGCATGATGACGTTTTGACACTTGTACCTTTGACCTCGTTCACCTTTAAAGACATGATAGCTGTGATATGCAAATTTTATCTCAGGTAAGTGTTCTGATCCATCACAGGCGAAAAAAAATTTAAATAAGTGCGATGTTTCAAGATTTGCATAGCATGACATTAACAAAAATGCGCTGAAAAGGATAAAAACCAAATATATCTACTTAGTAGGTAAATGATACCATCTGTAAACGCCTTGGTGATTGATTCTTTGTCGATTAAGACTTTTTGTGATAAGAGGTTTGCAAAAATTATTTCTAATTGACAAGATTAAAAGTTATGCCAGCATTGCGTTGAAGGTACAAACTTCCATAAAACGTAATTCCTACGAAAATTCCTTCGGTAAGTTACGAAAATTCCTACGTTTTTCAAGATATTTACATAACATTTAAAAGAAAGAGCGATTCATCTTACGGCTAGAAGTGCCAATCAAAAACAGTGAGCTTACTTGCTTATGCACTATGGTAATTAATATGCGAAAACCGCATTTCGTTAAACTATTACGGAGATATTTTCTCGAGCAATACTCGACTTGCCGGTTGCCAATTTTCTTTTCCTGCCTCCGATTTTTCCACAATGTACGAAGTGACGGGACTTCCCCCGTCTTGCTCGGGCGCGCTCCATGAAATAGCGACCTCTTGCGGCGAGACTTTATCAAACTTGATTTTGGAGCTTCCGAAATTAGCGACATCTGTTCAAAAAAGAAAGTCGTTTGCAAAATTTTTGTCACAGTTTATTGACGATGTTCGGACAAGTTGAAACATAAAGTCATTGTATAATTGTTGTTTTGTGACGAATGTTTGGTATATAAACATTGGAGAGAAACGCAGGTTCAGGATCATAACTTGCTTGTGATGCAGCAAAACACTTGGTGCAAATGGTGAGAACTGAAATATGAGTCTTGTTTTGCTTATATTTATAACAACCAAACATTTTACTTGAGTTGCTGCAGGGACGCATCACACAGCCACAGGCAAGCATCCAGCGCAACAATGTACTGACCCAAAACGGTGATTTTAGTTTTTATCACGACACCGCCGACGTTGTTGAAGATTCTTCCTTCGTAAACACCCGAGTCGGAACACTGGCACTTCCTGATTTGCAAAACAACTTCGCTCGGGGAGGAAGACTTCGATGCCCTGTGATGCTAGCCAGAGAAGCAAAACAAGAATTGAGTTTGAAAGCTAAGTTTTTNAACTATTCTCCTCAACCCATGATATCAGTATATCCACGTGTATTTTCATACTCGTATCCAAAGCTATCGACACACACGCAAGGGCGTAACGGAGGGGTAGGCAAAGGNGGCACAATTACCCGGGCGCCGAATCACTATGGGGACGCCGAATCACTACGGGGNCGCTGAATGACTGCGGAGGGCGTCGAAAAGGCCCAAAATTGTCACAAGTACTTTCTTCAATACAGTGCATTTGCTTCAGAAAGATCTTAGTTTCGAACATGGGGGCGCCAGCGCCAAACTTGCTTCTTGCCCCGGGTGCCACCTAACCTCGTTACGCCCCTGCACACACGTAAGTTCTTGGGGTACTTTTTTAAAGACGATGACAATATATTTACTTGTCGAACGTATCGTATCTCGTATCGTTTTCCTGTGTACCGTGTTCCTGTTGAAAATTTGAAAAGCCAGCCAGCACTGCTGAGCATTCCCGCAACTACTTTCCACGTGACGCAGTGTTAACATCTTTCAGTCCAGAAATCGAGCGCTTTCTGAAAGCCAGGTTCTCGGAGAAAATGGAAAAAGTTTACCATTCTCAGAGAATATTGCGTAATGTCCGTCAAAACAGGTAGCAAACAAGCGGCATAACTAGGTCTCACAATGGCATGAAACATATTTGCAACAAATATATGTGCGTAGCTCCTCAATTCGCTTTGGCAGCTTTCTCTTGTGAACCACCGTTCTGGCATTACAGCATTTTCAGGACACTAATGTGTTTCATATATGTCATAAATGTTTCATATACAAATTTCATATATGTTTGTTGTTTTGTTGTCGATAATTTCATAAGCATGTTTATCAAACTTGAAACAGCTCAATTTTCATAAGTGCCAAATAACTGACCACACGTGAGTTCTCTTGCAAACTTCGTTACAACTTGAATACCATGTAGGGAAGCAAAAAGCTCAAGTCCGTTAATTGCGTTGAATCAAATAATACAGTAAAATCCGTCTTAGAAAATCGAAACGAAATGATTCAAAGTTCGACACCTATAGATCTTCCTACAGTCTTCCAGACGAAGCCAGGTATGTGAAAGTTAATATTAAATGATATCGTTGCTAGAAAAGGTCATAACACAAGAAAAACCTTTGTTCTGCACGACGGGGTTCGCCTTACAGTAAGTGCTTTTGTTCAGGGCTTGTCTGATTTAACAATTCAGTTGATTCAAAATTTACGCGAAGCCGCCTCTACACGAAGGGCGCAACATCTTTCATTCAGCTTTCCTGCAACGAAATGTTCAGTATTGGTTTCTTCTCTCGTGTGTTCGCTGATACGAAAGGTTAAATGTCTGTTGCAAAAGACCCGCATTTTTCGAAGCAGCCTGGCCAGCTCACCTTTACTGGAAGGATCTCCTCTCCATCGTGATACCAAACAGCGCTGGGTGGAGGGTTACCTTTACAGGGTACTTTGATGGTTGCCGTTTCTCCAGCTTTTACGACTATTGGTGTCTTTTCTAACTTTTCAATCACCTAAATTTTAAAAAAGATGGAGAATAGTTGCTATCACAACTGCAATCCATTTGGCAGATTTGATCCTTAGTCGTTACTTAATAAACAAATATACAACTAATGGTACGTTAGAGAATGGTGAACATTTAATTACAACTGTTTATCGTCTAATTTGAAAAAGCCTTGCCCCAATTAATTTATTGCAAGTGCAGAAATGTTGTAAATATAAAACAACAAAGTAACCATATCATATGAAAAACCCGTTTTTTAAAATAATTTGTTTGTTGCCTTGTAGATGCCTGCAGTGTGTGTGTAACGGTACGATCACAATCAAAACTGTAGGACTTCCGGCAAGATGTTTTGCAAAGTGTAGAGTTGGACACGTCGCTATGTAAAAAGCTTTTTTGCCACATTTGTTTACGATTTTTTTTTGTTTCCATTAAAGCTACATTTCACAAAGACATTTACCAGGCGTTCAGCGATCTGAACTCTTAAGTAAAAAGTTTTCTAGTGGCACCTTCATTGAAATCAGATTCATATCGCTGCATTTCTTCCAACGATACCAATAAAAATATCAAACAAGTCCTAGCTCATTGTTGACAAGGGAATAAACCTTCTGAATGTAAGCAAGACGCACAGTTTATAATTTCTGGTGATAAAATTGGAAGTTCTGTAAGATTATCTCTGTACTGTAATTCATTATATCATGACGTAGACAAAAATTTTGGGTAACTTTTTGAAGGACAAGAAAGTTACAGCATTCTTGATGGTTAATGGCTATCACTGAGACTATTCGATATTTCTGTATTTGACAAACAAAGCATTTGTTAAAATAAAAAATCAAACCCATTCGATTATGAAGTTTTCAAACTTGTTTGAGCCAAAATGATAGAAGCAAGTATTTGTAGGTTTGTCTCTAAATTGTCTATATCTTCTTAATGCAAGACCTAGAAAATAATTTAAATGCAGATGCATATTGTACATTGAACTTTGGCTGCATTTCAAACTTGTTTGAGCCAAAATGATAGAAGCAAGTTTTTGTAGGTTTGTCTCTAAATTGTCTATATCTTCTTAATGGAAGACCCAGAAAATAATTTAAATGCAGATGCATATTGTACATTGAACTTTGGCTGCATTTCCTAAACTTTACAATTTTGAAANTAGGAGGTGAAGAAAAAATTGTTCAATTCAGAAAATACCCTGGTAAACTGTTGCACCAACTCAAAGCTTGANCTCACCTCTGGAGCAATGTAAGGGGGCTCTTCTTCTTTCATAGGTGTGACTGGTTTTGACTCAACAGCATCACTTTCACCCTCTTCGTTGGCTGAGCGAACCCTAAACTGATAGGTTTCACCTTCTTTGAGGCCAGTAGCTTTATAGCTTGTTTTATCGCCTCCAACTTTAGCGATCTTTTTCCATCTGCCAGACGAGTCTACGTTGAAACACATGAACTCATTAACGTAACTCTACCAAAAATCAGGTGAAAAATTTATTTTGACAGTACTATGCTAGCAGCAAAGAGTAGAAAACAGTGAACGAACTGATAAAAAATTAACTCATTTGGTTTGAAATACTGTAGTTATTATCAAAATATATCAACGCTTTTTCAAAGCCAATGAAGAAGCAAATGTGCTTGCTTCTATTTTTCTAGATTGTGAAAGACACATTCTGTATGTTCAAACATTAGTTTTTGAGAAGTCACGTATGTACCAAAAAAGCAAACAATCCACCAAAAATTACATTAGTGACGTAGAACAATAAGTCAAGCCACTGCAACCATCCATAAAAGTTGACAACTTCCGTCTACCTTTAGCTTCAATGACGTACTCCTCAACAGTTTCGCTGTGGTCTATCGGAGGGCTCCACGCCATGGACACATTATCTGCTTTGACGTCGGTAATCACAACATCTCCTGATGGAGGTGGTGGCTTGTCTAGGACAAAGAATAAACCCTTGTGGGTAGAGTTTTCCAAGTCCAAATGGTTACCTGTCGAGCTACTTTAAAACCGTCTTCTTTTGCACTTTAACTGTAGCACCAAATACATAGAAAATGACAGATATAAGTTGTTTTGGCAGTAGCCAGAAGACACAGTTTTGAAGCTCTACTCTATGCCACGTCAATGGTATTGGCTTCGAATCGATGAACGAATTTGCAAAAATGCAATTGAAAAACGTTTTGGTGTGTATGCAAGTGATCTTTTCCCTGACTTCTACTCAGAACTCTGTCAGTTTATGTGCTGGTAATAATAATCAATAGACAAAAGAAATGCAACAGAGAACTGTCAACAGGTATTGCTCAAAACATGTTCAAATTGCTACACACAGATGGAGTGTCAAATGCACTTCGCAATACTGAAGTGGTTTTGCGAATTTACTTGACACTAATGACAAAAGCGGCAAGATTTCCTAGAAAAAAACTGCATAATAAAGAGAAAGACATATAAAAATATCAAACACTTCAAATAGTACCATAGCATTCTTTTTTATGAATTCTTTTTTTGTGTTTATAGATTTTTCTTGTTCTTGTAAATGGTTGCACTCCAAAATCCGGTAATAACAAAGGTTATGGCCGTACAACAAAAATATTTCTCTTTCATGCTTTTGCGAAATGTCGTTTTTCAGAAGAAACGTTTTCTCCAGAAAACAATGGTGATTCACCTTCGAGTTTTTTCGTCGGTTGGAGTCGTTGCAAGTATTCCAAACCGAAACAACGGTTTGAAACAGCTAGCAGGTAAGCGTGATACCACATCTTAGACAATAGCCAAACGTCACTTAAATTAAACAAACAAAAATTACAAAATTGCTTCTCTTTCATAAATTTCAAGTGTAAAGATACCTGTTTTTTTATCAAGAACTACACACAATCCAGATCTTATGATATCTTTACCGACTCTCTGATGTAATCAGTTGGCAATTTATGGCCAAAATTGCCTCAAATGCCACTGTAATGGCCTGGGGTTAAAAATGTTTGAAACTGAGGGAAACATGGATGCCTCGAAAATTCAATTTTTGTTTACTTTCGTTTTTCAAGAGGTAAAGCTTTCAATCTGCATTGGCCATTATTTTTATGTTAAATGCTAGTACCCGAAAAAGTCTCCTGCCAGCTTCAGTGGTTCACGCTTATTAAGAGTTTTTCACAGGCACGCCAGTCTCTATGCCAGTGGTTACCAACCGGGGTGCTATTTACGATATTCAGGGGTGCCGCGGGCTAATGCATTTTTCAATATATCTTTAAAAATACTATTTTCAAAATGGCATCAAACCTTAAAGCAAATTGCTATCGGTTCGCAAATGGGTGCCGCAAATTGTATTTCTCTTTTGTGGGGCGCCGCAAGCCTGGAAAGGTTGGGAAGCACCGCTCTATGCGCTGCTGTAGTGCCAACTTTGGTGATTGATGCTTGCACGTTTCGCACATGCTTTTGTTTTATCATTGGAAAATAACACGAACAGTTTGTTGTAAGAAAAGAAGTAGGGTATCAGAGGAATCTGCCTCCCAAGCTGTGCTTTCACAACTCTGCGAGGATTCTGCCTGCACTCATCCACAAACCAGAGTTCATGTACCACAAGGGTATAGCAGCTGAATCTACTCGCAGTGTTTGACTAGGAAATCGAATTCGAGTCAATTACCCATTTTTAAATGCTGTAAATTGCAAGCAAAAAGCTTACAGGTGAAATGATGAAAAACTAAAGCAAGATTTGACCAATCATGCCAACTGCAGTTTAAAACACACGCTAAGAATTGTGAAGTTAGAGAAACACATGTTTTCTCTAAAATTGGCTGCAGTTCGCAAGTTTTCTCTACTAAAAGTTTACTCTTGCAGTTCGGTGATGACAGTGTAATGGTCATGGCATGTGTTTTAAAGTACAGTACATGTGTTTCTCTAATTCTCAAATTCTTAGGTGTTTTAAACTACTGTTGGCATGATTGGTTAAGTCTTGCTTTCGTGCTTCATCATTTCCCCTGTAAGCTTTTGCTTGCAAATTTACAAGATTTTAAATGCGTAATTGACGCGAAATCGATTTCCTAGTAAAACTATTTGCGATTAGATTTAGCTGATATGCCGTTGTGGTACATTTTCACTGAACAGTTTGTTTTATTCTTGTATTTTCGAGACAAAGCAGCCAACTTTTCTGTAACACGCCTGTTACAGCTGAGTAGTGAACTTCGGCCCTAGTATTTGTTGCTGATTACCTGCAGTGAGCTTTTACACAGTACCTCAAAGATGAGTTCATTTTCAACAAACCCACCCTTTGTCCTGACTTCTCACCTACGTACTGAAAACGCTATCACCTAATTCGCTCCCCTTTCATGACTGCTCTACTCCAAATGACTAGTCTCGATCAACCAACGGATTAACATATACGATGATGAAATATTATTTGTTCATTAGGCAAAAAATTGTTATGAACAGCAGATGCGATTGCAACAGCAACCGGATAGCTTGCCTATCTATACTGCGCCTGAATATCACTTTCGCCTAAATATCGGTCAAGATAATTTTCACATTTAAATGAACGTCCATCGGGTCTGAAACATTGCCAGCAGCACAATTCCATGCAATCAGCTGATTAGGCATTTGCTGCACAAAAAGCAAACATTGCATTAGTTGGTTTAAGACTTGTTGCAATGCATGGTCGTGAGAATGGCAAAACACCGCACCACAGCCATGCCTTACCGACTATTTTCACGGGTACCTCCACCGTTACGTCACCGCTCTCGTTCTGAATGGTGAGTTCATAAATTCCGGAGTCTTTTATCTGGCAGTTGTCGACAAAGAGCGTAGCGCTTTTGGACGTGTTTTCCATGTGCATGCGACCTTTCTCGACAAGCGTCACTCTTCCATTTGTCCACCAAACGCTGTTGTGAATGCGAAAATTGTCGGTAAATCTATTCACAACGACCATCAACCGAAAAATCGCTGTTGTCGCTCACCGAACAAAAGAAGCATACAGCTGCTATGACCGCAAAAGACGTCTTTCACATTAGAGAAATTGCAAACAATCTGCAACACGCAAGCGTACAATCAAGTAGTATGAGACGAAGTGTTGTCATAAGCTTAGCCAAGGGGGCCAAGGCGGCCATGGTCCCTCAAATTTCTAGCATATCTTGTCGTTTTGTGCGTAGAGAGGCGGTGTCCCAAACACAATACTGCTGCTCGCTTAAAGTCAAAATATTTGCAAACAGTTTTGAACCTAATGGGATGTCCTACAAATAAACCACGACTATAGGTCGAGAAGCTGAGTGGCTCCGAACGTCCGACGCCCGACAATGTTGTGAAGAGCATTAATGGCTTCCAATGCTTTAGCTTCCCATGCGCCAATTCTTGGGGCAAACTAATTTGAATTTTTAAGCNCATGGTAAGACATTTACGCTCTGCGAAGCACNTTCATATGCAAGTTATAGCATCCGCATAATTGTTGTATGTGGATTGCAGTGTGAGCATAATGTTCTGATTGAGCTGAGGCGAAAAGGAAAATGGCCACAAGATTAATTTTCCACCGGTTTACCTGCAACAATAATATTTTCTGCTAGATCTGAATGCCCCCGACAACAACAGCTACTGTTAGCCATAGTAAATCGTGATCATTCACAAGAAATTGATTTTCCCAACATAGACTTCAACTCCTGATTGCATTCACAGTTGCTGGGACTGTTAAAAGAACGATGACATTAAAAAAGATTACCATGACGCTTTATCAAAAGGTGCGTGGATGTCGATAAAGACTACCATCAGTATTACCATAAACTTATCAAGGAATGATTCTGTTTTTTCTTTATTTTTTGAGAAACACTTGAAACGAAACTAAACTTGCAACAAAAACGGCACAATGTTATTAAAATGAGATGTTTTGTCACAATAAAAAAGAAAGAGGCTAGTTGGGAGTTAATAGTACAAACCATCAATTTGAGACAATTTCCCAGAACTACAAAACCCAGTGCTTTAATTTAATATTATAAATGCTGACAGCATGCTTATTACACCGATTTTTACCTTGTCAAAAAGTAATTGAATCAGCAAGCCAAGTGATATGTTAACAGAAAGAAAAAGTATGTCTTTCGGGACCAGCATCCTACACTTTGTTGATCTCCTGAGCTTTTTTCATTCAGGTGACACTGCGTTATGAATAGCGCAATGCCAAACAAAATATTGCACAGTAAGATACGAGCTCTGCTCGATCCATCAAATGCATTATTCAAATCAGGTTGTTGAGGAATTAGGTCACGTGACCAGCACGGAGCGCACGATCTTGTTCATCAATGTTCAAAAGCTCGAGACGAATGTCACGTGATTTGATTTCACCGACGAGGAGCTTCATTGGATTTAAAATCCATTTTGCTTTTTAACCCGTTTTAATCATCACAGCGGCCACTCACGAAGTTGGAGTCGACCCCGAAAAAGGAATTTCAATCTTGGCTTTCGTTCCAGCTTTGAACTTGAGGGGATTTTTGTGAAGCTTCTCGAGCAGAGCTAAGTCCACGGCAGGAGGATCTGTAAAGCATTTGTAGCAATGGGTTAAATTTTTCTCATAAACCAGAGCAGAACTGTAGAGCGCAATAATTTATCTTTATCTTAAAGAGACTTGAAAACATCTTGCAAAATGCAACGGATAAACTTGGTTTCAATTCTAATAAAACGTTCTGACTTTTCCAATATTTTCTCGTTTCAAATATACGTAATCAGGGTTTTGGGTAACGGCATCAGCCTGAGTCATTGGTTGCATGCTCATCGTTCAAAACCCTTGATAAACTACCTAAATTAACGAAAAAAATTGTTTTTCACGTAAATTACTGTAAGTTCCAACGTTCCTGTGAAAACGTTTAATTAACCAGTGATATTAAAGAATTGCGAATGCGTTAAAGGGTTTAGTTCAGCAGCAGCGCTTGGGTTCTGATTAAATTTGCAACTGGATATGACGAGTTTTAGCATTCCAAACTCCTACTTAACATGACCAAACTCCGAAAGCATGGTTTACAAAATGACAACATTCAAGTGATTTCGTGCATTTCATTATGGAGGCTACACCTTTGTATACTTGTTTCAAAGAACTGGACCTAACCGGCACTTAAAGAAATATGCGCGGCCAACGCAAAATTGTACCTTGACAGTGGAGGTGTGCTTCAGACCGTACTCCTCTGATTTGAAACTGATAAAGTCCATCATCAGCGCATTGGACGTCCTTCACTTTTAGAATGTAGCGACCTCTTCGTTTTGTGATTTCGTACTTCGGCGAAGCCTGATCAACAACGGAGAACATACCATAAGTAAAAGGGCAAAATAGTGAAATGTTCAACAACGAATTGAACCATCACATGAAACAAGAAAAAAATACGGGTAAAAGAAAACTTTGGAAATGTGTAGGTGAATCTGAAGCTAATCCATTGTTTCAAACAGTTGCTGGTTGAATTTTTCAGCAGGAAAAAGTACACATACGCGGCAGCACTTGATATTGGCTGCCATTAAATACAAATGATGGTGTTGCATGTTCGAGAGACAAGTACGGGTTGCGATTGCGCCTACGCAGCAAATGTAGTGAAACTTAAAATTTTGCTTGCAAATTTATACACCTACTAACAACTTGGTTAAATATTGTTACAAACCAAGTTAACTTTCAAATTTTGACTCCAGTGCAATTGCGATTACGTGAAAACTTTTTGCTCTTTTCCTGAACGAGCTGGGGTTCCAATCCACCGACCTCACTATGGAGAAGAGGTGGACAAAAAACGGAGTTTGGAGTCCGCGGAGGTGGACTCCGCAAATTTTTTGCGGATGCGGAGTCTAAGAATCGTGTTTGTTGGCGGAGGCGGAGGAGAAAATCGATTTTATTCTAGTTTTCTTTGCAAAGTTCAAACTCATTGTTGTTTTCAAATTTTCTTGAAAGGTTTTGTAGAGTTAGTTCAAATATGCGCTTTGCAAACACAGCGTCATTGAGCTTTTCTACGTTCAAAGGTGTGTTTTTGCATCTCTTATGTGTTACAGTGTATGCAATCTGCAAAGTCTAATACTATTTGGACATTTAAAATCAAACGTATAGCTTGGCCTACTTGTCCACATGGCTACGACCTTTTAGTAATACATGTGGTTTTGCAATCTGTTTCAGGTGAGCAAGTCTGTAGGCTACAGCTGAATAATATGCCCGTTTGTAGTTTAACATCTTATCCAAACCCAGGTTCCGTTGTTTGGTCGTGGCTTGTGTGTTATTGATGACTACTGCTAACATTCTGTAATGTAGCCTCGGCGTAAGCAACCTACGACGTTTTACCTGTGTTAATATAGGCCTACATTTGGGCATCGGAAGGATTTTTTCCGGGGGGCCTCCAGGTAATTTTTCCAAAGTTTTTCCAGGGGGGGGCCAAAAATGGTGAAATTTGTTTTTTCCCACTCAAAACTAAGAAAACAACCTTTTTTGCTAATATTTTCAAAATCCAAGGCACCCCTGCCCCTCCTTCTGACGTCCATGGGCCTACATATAATATTATATAGTGTTATAGAGTAACGCTATGCAGTACTAAAACAAGGAAGTTTTTGACTGCCATCGATTGTGTCTCACTAAGAATTGTGTCATTGAGCGTTATTGTGCAACAGTAAAGTTATGTAATGTTCATCCAATGTCGAGGTGTGAGGCGAGTGGTGGTTAAATATGCACTGCAATTAACATTTGAAGTCATAGTATTTCAGATATATATTTGTCGGTCCACTTTTAGCATCAACGTGCCCAGCTGTTTGTGAGTGAACTGAAGTTACACAAACTACGAGAAATCAGTTTCATGTTACTGTAGTCCACTTGAAGTTGTTTGTTTCAACCAGAGTTGTCTTTCGACAGAAAAACGTTATGCGATAGGCTATATATATGCCAGTGTCTCTTTTGCCTCATGAGGTAAAAGCTATTGTTGCAACTTCTCCGCTGGCGTTGCGCTGAATGCGCAGTTCACCATGAACGGACTGTGCGCGAAGAACAACACCATGTATATGTGGCGCAAACAAGCAATAATAAAGTGATCTCGTCGGGTGAACTCTATTGTTGCTTGCTGCCACAGTGCGAAGCTTTGCGCACTTGCCGCTCGAGCTTTCGGATCGCAACACTATGCTGTGGCTATTTTGGCTGTAGTCGAACACGATTAGTTGAAGTGGTGCCGTGGTAAGTACAATACGCTGATACAGCGGCTTAGGGCAAGGGTTACCAACTTTTGCTGACCATGTACCCGTTCAGCATTTCGACAGATGAGCATGTGGCCCTGAAATTTCTTATAATAAAATGGCTGAGTAAAATAACAAAAATTCACTGAATTTTCATTAGAACTTTAGGATTTATAGAACCTACAAAGATACAATCCGTTTTTATGTCTTAAAGTTAATTTTTTGCAGCGGTACAATAAACGTATCGTTTCAGATAGGCAAATGTACCCCTGGGGAACATGTCCTACAGGTTGGGAATCACTGGATTAGGGCTTAGCGTAAGGGCACAGTGTTTGTGGTTAGGATTTATGCTACAGTTCACACAATGCAGACAAGAAGCCGTTAACAGCTTGCCAGCACTGAAACCATGACAACATTCATCCATGCATCCCCAACTGAGCCATTGCAGACGTCACGGTCAACTAAGCAAGTCATGCGTTCCGAAGTTGTCATGTGACCACTTCAACCAGTCATGTTCATCCAAAGTCAGAATAACTCCAGCAATAATTTGCCTCTTGAGGCAAAATTAGCACATTGTCTTGCATTAAGAACTGTCAGAGAACATGCCAAAATGTTACTGTAGTATTTTCAATTTTGCGGAGTCAAGGCGGATGCCGACTTGAATATTTCCATGATTTGCGCAGGAGGAGCGGATGCGGAGCAAAACTTTTCGGAGGAGGAGAAAACGCGGAGTCAAGAAAATGAGACTCCGTCCACCTCTGCTATGGAGTGCATGACCTGATGGTTCTGGACGACGAGACAATCGAAATGCTGCTCAACACCTGCCCCGTGATCTGGTGCGGCGTAGCAGTGGATATAAACAACTGGCTCAAACGACGAAGAAGGTAGGATTTAGTGTTTGTGGTCAGCATTTCCGACAAAAAAAACAAGTCATTACCTACCTTAATAAGCTGGTCGTCTTTGTACCACCGGGCGTCTGCATCAGTTTCCAGGTCATCAATTTCGCAAGTGAACTCGGCGACCTTTCCCGCTCTGCACTTGACGTCTTGAAGCTTGTTAAGGACCTTGATCGGTTTCTCTGTGACGTAACGAACAACAAACATGAAACCGCGCATTTTGACGATAAATTTCGCTGCAGCGAAAGTGCGACGTGAAGTAGTTGCTAATTTTTGCAGTAGAGTTTTCCGAGGTCTGTCGTGCGCGTTTGATCTACAGTAATCGGGCGTTCTAAGTCAAGAAAACAATTCCTGACCAAGACCCGAGATTAAACAAAGGACAATGAGAAAGCTCTGGACCAGCGTGGTCCAACCACTTCTCACCTACGGGCCATTTTACAAAAACGTGACAAGTTGCGGGCCACTTCCAATAAAATGATGTATGAAACAACATATTCACAACATTTAAAACTAAAAAAGGGGTGATAAGTGACTGCTTCAGGGAAAAATAGCAATCTATTACAAATTTATATTTCCGGGATTCCTGTGTTCGAGGCTTCTCTGAAACTATCGTTCCTTTATCAATACCAATTTCAGTAGTAGCAACTAGTAGGTCGGAGACCATCGTCCAGTTTTTCGTCTGCTATTCGATTTTTGTTTATAGATTTGACTTCCTGCACAGTATAGAAAATGTAGGCTACTCACACGCACGTATAAGCTTCCAAACATCGAGTGCATTTTTAGCGCGAAATCTTTCAGTTTGGCAAATCTGTCTTTGCTGACTAATTTCCAGAAGCTCTCGAGAGTTTGCAGGGATGGGCAATTTAAATCAATTTCGGAGCCACTATGTGAAAGTCGCCATTTAACAAAGTAGACAGATTTAGTTGGCGGTTCTGAGTTAACTGCGCCAGATGTACTGTTCAAGACAACAAACGTCGCGTCACCGAAAAAGCGCATACGTTATCCAGACGGGTGCCCCAACGGAGGGTTAGCCGAGGGCCGTACCTACTAATTTGATCGTAAAATAAATAAATAAATAAAAAAACAAGAATGGTACACAGTACATAAACATGTAATATTCATTGTTCCTGCGCAAATGCACTTTATCTAGCGCAAGCAATTCAGTGAGACAAATGTAACCTCACACGCTTTCGACAAATATCAGATATGAAGATTTTTCCTGAATGATTCCGAAGGCCATTGAAAATGCTGTGGCGGGCCTCATGCGGTCCGCGGGCCTGTAGTTTGACCAGACTGCTCTGGACTATAGCGGACTATAGACAGGTAAGATTCAAACCGTGACTTGGGAAACCAAAACAGTGGTTGTTGCAGGTTTCCTAAAATTTCCCCTTGCGCGCCAACCTAACCTGGTGAAAATGTAAATGTAGTACCAAACCGATCCGCAACGGTAAACGTCAAGCAGAACCTTTGTAAGGGCGGAAAATTGACTGGAAAATCGGAGAAACGCTCTATTCGAATACGACGGTCTAAGGGAAGAAATTGCTCGCAAACGAGGTCGGAAATCATGAAAGTGGATCGGAAATTCAGTTACCCAACACCCCTACTAAGAACCAAAAATATATAAAATGTTACGCTAATCATGATTATTTTTTTCCAGACGAGGTGCTAAGCTCAAACCCTTGTGGCTCATCTTAAGCAACGAAAACAACACCAGTCAACATCAGTTTGGTTCACATTAATCGAAACTTCAAAATGTTTGAATTGTTTTTACCGTTGACATGTAGTTCAGCCGTAGAGCTCACGTCACCAAATGAAACTTTGACTTTGGCGTTGTTGTCAGACAACTGTACTTTCTTGAAGGTTAGGCTATGCACGTCTCCCGCTTTTATGGTGAACCTGCAAACCACAATAAAACACTTGCTCTGGCTTGATCAACCACGTGGTTTTGCAATAAATGCTGATGGCATCTCGCTTTCGTTCCGGGTTCATCCGGGCTCATCCACCCCAGTCAGTTAGTTCTTGTCCCGGAAGTTTGTGCTTCAAACTTCATTAGGGTAAGTAACTAACTTCCATCTTGTTCTATATGGATACTCCGAGGCGGGTCTTGGGTATGGATAATTTGGAGAATCTGGTCTTTAAAACTAGCTTTGCCACACGTCCTCTTTCCGGAGAGCATGTGCTCCTTTTTAAAGAAAGCTAAAATGTCTTCAGGGGACGTTAAAAACGCCCTCTTCCTGCATTTTGTATACTTTCTTGAGTACAAGCCAGGGCGTATTTTCAGGTTTTGAATGATTTAGTATTTTGTGACGGACTGTGTTCAAGAAACTACGGTAATGGGTTTGTCGGAGCACATTTTTGAGTAGTTATTGTGGTCGTGTTTTAGCATTGTAACATTCTTCATCGTTTAAGCGAGTCCTTTCAAACCATTGCTAGGCCGCACTAGATCTCAGGACAGATGTTGAGCAGCCATTCGATTGTCTCATCGCCCAGGACCGTCAAGCCATGCACTCCGCGGCTTGTAGTCAATGGATTGGATCAAAGGACAACATGGTCAACGGTCTGTTTTCTGCGCCACACTCGCAACCGCAGAAGCGGTCATACGCCATTTGTGTAAGCAGGAGTGGAAACTTCCGACACCGGTGCCGAGGCGGTTAAGTCGAACCCACTGCCTTCTTGGCAGGACCATTCCAGGAAGGTGGGTACCGATAAGTGTTCTCCAACCACTACGCATTCCATCGGTGACCCGCCTAGAGTGCCGCACTTCTATTGTTGTCCTCAGATGAACTGATGAGTTACTGTGCGGCGGGTACAAACGTGTGTCTCGACTTGAGATGCCGATGGACAGGTGGACAGGTGGGCAGGTGAGCGCTGAGTGGAGCAGATGTCCAGGCTCCATGACACGGCGTTCTAGAGACTCTATGGCTCCTTTGCGACCAGCTCAGCAGGTCGGATGCCCGCGAGGACGGAAAGGTGTGAGGCGAGCTCTGCGCTACCAGGCAGGACTGCAATGCTCTGCTTTTGAATGGACCGTTGTGAATAACTTTTGAACGCTGTTGCAGTTCATCCAATGTTGTGAAGCCAGCCGGGATAAAGTGTGGCGCAGTCACCACGAATGAAAATCGGGAATGAAGCAACAGTAAATAAACAAAACAGCTCATTCATTCATTTTCATACCCACTTTTCCTCTGGGGAAGGTCGCGGGAGCAGCAGCCCTAGGAGGACTTGGAATACCTCATGGTCAACAGCAATGGTGTATTTAAGGGGTGGCGAGCGAAGCACTTGCCTCGAATCCCCCCCCCTATTTGGGGGCCCCCTTCAGGTGTTACACGCATAAATTTTCCTTATTTCTGATAAAAAAGCTTATTCAGTCATAAAATGTGCTACAAAGCAGATCATAAGCAAGTACTTTACTTTCAAAGGGTCCCCCTTCAGAAATTGTAATGTGCAGGTAGGCTACTGTGCTTTGAAAGGTACCCCCAAAAGCCACTGAAATGTGTAAGTACTCTGCTTTTAAATTTCATTGAAGGGGCTCCTAAAAGAAATTGTAGTGTGTAAGTAGCTTGCTTTCACAGGGGTCCCGAACAGCAACTGTAATGTGTAAGTATCTTGATTTCATAGGGGCCCCAACGGTAACTGTAATGTAAAATTATTTGCTTTCAAAGAGGCCCCCAACAGCAATTGTAATGTGTAAGTACGTTGCTTTCAAAGGGGGTCCCAGACAGCAACTGTAATGTAAAATTCCTTGCTTTCCAAGAGGCTGCCAACAGCAATTGTAATGTAGTAAGTACCTTGCTTTCAAAGGGGCCTCCAAAAGCAATTGCAGTGTGTAGGTACCTTGTAACTTGCTCTCAATGGGGCCCCTAATAGCAAGTGTAATGTGCAAGTACCTTGCTTTCAGAGGAGCCACCAACAGCAAATGTAATGTGCAAATACCTTGCACCTTTCTCTCAAAGGGGCCCCTAACAGCAACTGTAATGTGCAAGTACTTTGTACCTTGCTTTCAAAGGGGCCCCTAATCGCAACTGTAATTCAAAATTCCTTGCTTTCAAAGAGGCTTCCAACAGCAATTGTGATGTGTAAGTAGCTTGCTTTCAAAGAGGCCCCCAACAGCAATTGTAGTGTGTAAGCACTATGCTTTCAAAGGGACCCCCAACAGCAAGGGTAATGTATCAGTACCTTGCTTTCAAAGGGGCAACAAACAGCAACTGTAATGTGCAAGTACTATTCTTTGAAAGGTGCCCAAACAGCAACTTTAATGTGTAAGTACCAGGGCTGTGGAGCTGGAGTCGGAGTCGAAGAGTCGGAGTCGGAAGGATTTTCAACCTGAGGAGTCGGAGTCGTAGAAAATTTCAACGACTCCGACTCCGACACCGGGCAGACCTTTTGCTCACCAATTGTGACTGTTTGTGCCACAAACGTCACACTTGGCAATTTAAGCAGCTTGACGCTTCAACAAGAGATGATCAT
>JGI24158J21664_10001994_pt1 | contig 24069 bp, 15 predicted proteins | sample Ectturendosymbi3_FD_21664 | JGI IMG/M metagenome (IMG submission 21664) | reverse complement strand
TGCACAACCTCATTGTGACTGCACAACCTCATTGTGACTGCACAACCTCATTGCGACTGCACAACCTCATTGCGGCTGCACAGCCTCATTGTGGCTGCACAGCCTCATTGTGACTGCACAACCTTATTGCGACTGCACAACCTCATTGCGACTGCACAACCTCATTGTGACTGCACAGCCTCATTGTGGCTGCACAGCCTCATTGTGGCTGCACAGCCTCATTGCGACTGCACAACCTCATTGTGACTGTGCAACCTCATTGTGACTGCACAACCTCATTGTGACTGTGCAACCTTATTTTTTCACGCTCGGAACAACTGCGGTGTCGCCACAATCTCCTTCCGGTGCATTTGATGCCAAAAAAACGTCCGTTATACACGGGACTTGGCGCTGTCGTGCGCTGTGCTAGTGTAGACTTACTCGAACCTGGTCACCGATTTAACTGTTGCGCAGCGATCACGTGATCAGAGACATGGTAAACAGTTGAAAATACTTCATGACCGACAAACCCTTTGCGGTGTGTGATCAGTGCATTCTCCAGGAAGGGCCGAACACTGCGCTGTTTCTCGAATATTTTACATCGTGCTTCAAATGATGTGCTTTAAATGGTACTTACTGTATCTTGATTCGTTTCAGTGACAGAACAAGCAGGAGTCCAGCAAGAACTGGCAGCTTTTGTCGCGGCACAGAGCAGCAACAATAAGAACGAGGTGGGTGTCAACCTTTTGTGACGTCCATTTGCGTCAACAACAGCTCCAGTGATTTCGTCAGAACGGCGCGTTCAGCGCGTTTTGGGCTTAACGCGCGATCTTCTGCTTTTGCACCGCGACTGACCTTCTCGACTCGTGCGCACAATGCGATGCCTTTGCGAAGCAATCGGGCCACGAGAGGATTTTGCCTCAACTTGCTTCGCACAAGTACTTCACGTTCGAGATTAACTTTGAATAAGCTTTTAGACTGCGCATGCGCAATATTGCGTGAAATCGATTTCCTCCTATTTTTTAAAAAATTTGCTGATAGATTTAAAGCCTTCACGTTTGTGGAGACTTGTTTACGTTCGGGAGTCAACGCGTTGACGCAAAGAGTTTCACCCGTGCCGCCGCTGCTGAACGACTGCGCTGGGGCGAGCAGCAATTCGCGCGCGGCAACGACCAAGAAACGAGCAACAGTTCTGCAGAGTTCGGGGCTTGAGAGAGGATCTTACCATTTCAGTCCTTCAACGTGCTGTAAACGTTTAAGTTCATGCGAGTCTCTCCTATTTAAGGGAAACTCCATTTCATGTTTACGTGCCGCTAACATCATCATCCCCAGCGCTGGGTTTGCCCCCTCCCGTATAATAAGGCTACAAACACTGCAATGAGTGGTTTATTTGTATTCGGGGTTCGCAGCGTGCGTGGGTACGTAAGGGGGCGTAACGTGGGTCCTGGTTTGGTCTCACGCTGTCCCAGTGTGAATACTCAGGTGTTGAGCGAAAATTCAATCATGATCGCATTTCTGTTCGGTTTAAAGCGAAAAAGACCGATGGAAGTTCGCGCGTCGTATGTTTCCTCCTGTGACATTCCTGCACGCTGCATGCGCGATAAAGGTTTTTGTGAGACAAAATTTTCAAAATTTTCAAAGTTTTGTCGCTGTTAACAATAGTCGAGGCTTGAAAGACTTCGCGTGCAGGATACCAATGCCTTCCTCTATCCTGCCTAAAATAGCACAATCGCCAACGCGAAGCTCTGTGTCATTTTTTCACGGTACTTTTGACGGGAAATAACCGTTTGCGAGACCTTTCTGTTACGCATTGTTCAGGCCAACCGTTCGACTGGCATTCCTGTCGTTCCATTTAACAAAAGACGATGTGTGTTCCCGTTTTCCTGAAGGTAATGCCAACTCGTATAATGTTGCCGATGTTTAAGCCTGCGATCGACATCGCCCCAGCTACGTGCAAACGTGATAAAATAGACTGGTCCCGCGGCAGACGCTGCAGTGCTCAGGTATTTGGACAAAAACATCGTTTGATGGTGATGTGCAGCGTTAGGTAGCAAGCAGCTGACGCAAAAGTGGATTTCCCCTCGCGACGACTCCATTCGAGCGACCTCGCAGTAAGCATCGTATCTGGCCCTGGACTGTGAAAGCAAATCTGTGCATGACATGGGGAATTTGTTTTTAACACATAAATCTCACAAGCGCTTGCGGAGCCGCACATGTTACGATGTTGCTAACAAGTTGAAATCACTAGCAACAAGTCTAAATCACTACGTCTGCAAGTGGTGAATTTTTTTTCTTCTAGGGGATAAGGTAATCTCTGTAGCTCCAGCGGTTTTTTCCTATAGAATTGGAAACTTTCGTTTCCAACAGTCTTGCGACTTTGTGGTTCGCAAGATTAACTTCCATTGATCACAGCGCAAAACTTGCAAAATATAAAAAATTCCCCGTACGATGTCTCCAAATCAGCAAAGTTCGTCCGTGCTGTTTGGTGCGAAGAGCTTTAAACGGATTTTCACGTTCCTGTTTCGCTGAGCCTTGTTGGCAGCAGTTTAATAACGCATAACGCATCTTCCGTCCAGCAAACCAGTGCTGACGCTGGTTATGGTGAAACCCATCGCACGTGGACGATCCGCTTTGCCCACCTTTGTACTTCCGGTAGCACTGCTTCAGCTTCAACGTACGCTTTATCGCAGGGGCGGGGAATTAGCGGCCCGCATGCCACATGTGGCCCGGCACAACGTTGTTAGTGGCCGGCGAAAGCTTTCAGGAAAAAATCATCATATTTGAAATTTCCTTTGACTTAGCCTCAGTTCAACTGAGGCTATCTCACTGAATTTCTTGTTTCAGTCAAGATAAAATGTATCTGCACAAGAACAATTATAATACAACCTTTTGGGTATACTTTTTTTTAATTTACGATTAAAATTGGACGGTACGGCCCTTCGCTAAACGCGTCCTACTCAAAGTGCCCTCCGAACCAAATTAATTGCTCACTCCTGCTGCTTTACCCGATTCCAGTTTCGTGACAGCCACAAGCTCAGAAATGTCTGAAAGACACTAAAATCAATAGACGGTCTACTCTGGTGTGATCTTAACTTTTGTCACCACTCTTGACTTTCCCGTCCCAATGTATGGTCTGTAGGATGCCTAGCAGATAGGGAAAAGGCGGAAGTGTTGGCGATATGCAGAAAGTGCCACCTCCGCCAAGACGCGCTATTCTACAGCTCTGCTACTGGTGTATGTGCAGTTCTGGCAGATCTCAAACGGAGGTGGTCTTTGCAGAATCGCTCCAATACAATCGCTGAGCGTTTGTAAAATATTTGAATGATGCTCCTTCGCAACGAAAAGGTCGAGAAACGATCCAACAAACGCCTCGAATCAAGTCGCTTGTTGCTTTTTATTGATCCAAGTCTCGAGCTTTCAACAACATGGAGCGCCTGTTCAATATGCATGTTGCTGTTTATCGTTTTCCTGTGCTGTAGTTTTGCATTCAGACGTTGCTTTACTTCCCTGCAGGAAACGAGAACTAAAGAAAGCGAAGACAAAGAAAATTCCAAACCCGTCGAAGAAGTCGTCAAAAAAGAGGTAAGTCCCTCGATAAATGTTAGCGCGGAATGTAAACTGCGCCCAACTTCAAAGTTATTTCAGGGATTTTCAATATTTACCCAGGACTCGGACCGTGTTTACCTTTTGGACTTCATGTGCTTCGGTTGTTGTTCTACGCTGTATTTTTCGCGCACAGAGGCACTAAACATACTGTGGCCGTAATAATGCAGTGAAGACATCAACAGGCGGGAACAATGGCGAAAGAACAGAACAGCGCCCAAGAAATAGCAGTGGAAATCAGGCAGCGGGTCACACTTGTTGTCAGACGACAATTAAATAAACTTCATAACACCTAAACGCACACTAAGAATACGGCAAACGTAAACCCACGTGAAGCGCAAACCAGTTGCAACCGGAAAAACTAGTTGCAACCGGAATAGCGCGACCACAACAACAACAGTCACACAATACACTTTGTAGACGAATAATTTGCCTATGCCTTTCGGAAAGGCTGGAGATGACTCTCTTGACAAGTTTTCCTTTTTCTGTACGCAAGAGTTTGTGTTGTTGCCATGCGAGTTGTTTCATCAAAGCTTGGAATCTTGTCACAAAAGCATTTAAACGATGCTCTGGCGTCACCCAAGGTTTCTTTGACGTAGAGCTTAATGACGCATGCTGGTTGTATGACTCGCGGCCTCGACTGTTACGCAATACTCCCATATTTAGCAATTTTAATATTCCTCGCAGTGATGATTAAAGGCAAAATGTACGCAGTCACGAACTTGGTTTATTTCCGAAAGGACCGGTGCTTGCCAGCATTTTGTGCAAAAGCTGCCAAAATCAATTGACGAAATACTTAGTAGCATGATCGGTGCGCTGCAGTGGGTGCTGCGTGGGCAAGCCTCGATGTTTTGTGGCGTTCGCACATCAGCGAAACGTTTGCGGAAGATCGTCACGGTTACGGTGGCGAAACGGACTAAGCAGCGTTTTTCAAAAACTGCTGTCAGATGGTGGCGATGGATGTCGTCTATGCATGGAAAGTCTCCGAAAATCGCGAGGAATGTTTTTCGCACACACAGTGTTGCTTGAATTAGATTCGCCCCATTCATTCGACACCTGGCAATTTACCGGCACATGTACCGGTTCCGGTACACGAGCCCCTGAATGTCGGTGCATGGAAAGTAGTAAAGTTTAAAGCATAATATAATCAATCGCACGTCATAATATAATCAATCGCATGTCAGGTGCGAATGCACAGCTGCAACACAGAAATGTCGAACTGCTTCGTATTCTTATAAAGACCTACCTTCATTTGTATCTAACGTAATCTTGAACCTATATTCTCTGTCAGACATAGCAACTGTGCATGCCGTTCTTGAAAGTGACAATCGCCTCCGGGTGGCGCGCTGTTGACCGAAATCGCGCCGTGCTCATTGTTTTACGTCAGGGTGTCTTGTTTTGCCGCTGACGCAAGAATCTAAATGACTGACACAGTCCAATGCAGCGAAGACCGCCCATTTCCGGAACAAAGCTTGTATTTTTGTTGTCGGACTGCCGATGGTGTGTCTGGTAAACGTGCGCCTCGNGCAGACTGCTTTGAGTTTAAAAGTTGTTTTTCTGCGTCAGTGCTTTCACCANCCCCCCATTTAATCTATCGGCTCAGCTCGCGCGATTTCCCTGGTAGGCATTCTTGAATTTTGACCGGTAGGTGGTGAGTTTTCAATCACACTGTTGACTTGGACTCTAAGTAAGAGTGGAATCACGAAAGGAGGTTACTTGGACTCTAAGTAAGAGTGGAATCATGAAAGGTGTTTTTAAACTTTCTCAAAGGAGACCTTCTCCCATCGTCCATGTAAAAATCGTTTTCAAAGGTAAATATCTGCTGCGTGGAGCGCGTAAGAGAAAATAGCGTGTTTCCATTGTTGAAAATGTACTGGTTATATATCACTGACACACACAGTCTTTTCAAAGCAACACCCTGAGATTTTGCTATCGCGGAAACAAGCCGACTAGAGTTAGTTGCTGCTCGAAGCAGCTACTACTTGACGCAAACGATCAATGCAAAATGTTTGCATTCGCAGTTGGTGATATAGTTTTTGCCGCCATCCTCACAGGTGTATTTTTATGCTGAGAAACAACAGCCAGGTGCAAATACGAGATTTCTCTCGTGTGTGAACGATACTGAAACCTGTTGTTGCTTTAACCTTAGACCAAAACAATCGCATACAGCTGCTGTGGTCCGTTCCAGTTAGTATTGCGTCCCTTACGCGACCTCTGTTCAGTAAGCAGACATCGGAAGCAAGCGCAGAACGTGTGGTTGCAGCGGAAGCACTATATTTTATTTGACCCCGCAAAAACGGAGCTACATCTTCTGTTGTTCAACGAAAACACGTAAGCAAGACACAAAAATAGAAAATGAAAGTAATCGACACTGCAAGGTATGCACCTTAAAACTGAATGTCGAAAGAAGTCAGGTGTTTGCAACGTAAGGCATGGATGGTACGACATGTCGCCTGGTAGCAAGTAGCGAAGGAACATTGGAATTTAGCATTCTGCAAATGCTGCTTCTCGAAAATAACGGGTCGGATAACAGTGACTTTCAAGTGAGGAAAGCACTTTCCACGTAGATTCTGTTTGATCGCAAGTGATTCTGACAAACCTGAAATCTTCTTTACAGGCAGCTTGATCGATCTTGGTGGTTAGTATATTCACATGCCTGTGATTGTGGCTTTATATCCTCCCCACCTTATCGAAAACCGAAAGCAAGGCAGCGAACTTTGAGCATTAATCAGTCCGTACATTTCGTGCCGGATCCCATCTTTCTCATGCCAGCGTCTAGGTGCTTCGTTGCTTCGAAACAGCAACGAGTTAAAATTTTTAGATCTGATTGTTCACAAAAGAGGCATTTAAAGTCTTGCGCGGAAACGCCCGCACGGCATGCGCACCGTCGTTGCTTTGCCGATGTACTCGTTAATACGGGCCGCGCTGCAAGTTGAGGTAAAAAACGCATCAACGAGTGAACATCGCTGAGACGGGCTGCGCTTTTCGCGACGAAAGTACGAAGTAAAACGGATGTGACGTGCAACACTGGTAGGAACGGATCAGGTGAAGTCGCGAACGGTTAAAACGGATCGGCAGAAGTAACGCAATCAGAAAATGTTTTCTTTTCCTTGCGATGGTTCGTCACTCTTGGTCGTAGTCCACAGCTGTTCCAAGTCCTCCCAGTTGCTGATGAGCTTTATCGAGCCGGACGAACTTTGACTTTTCGAAAACTGACCTTTGACCTCTTCGTCTTTTTCCTCGTCGATTGTGTCGTCACTGGGCTTATCGCCGTGGCCTGTCCAGCCGCTGACGGTCATTGACGTCCGAAAGCCCTTGTGGCCCAAACGCTGAACCATTCGCGTCCAGAGCTCCTTGTTGCGCAGATGTCGCTCGCGCTTCGACACGTCATCGCTCGTGACGTTATGCTCGGCCATTAGGGAAAAGTCGCGCAGCTCGTTCTCGACCAGCGCCCGGTGCCGGCCGCCGCCGTTGGCCGCGACCCGGCCGACTTCGCGTCGATCGCCGCGGCGGCGCGCGCACGGCAAGACGCGCGCGAACTTGGACAGGTACTGCCGCAGCTCCCGCTGCGTCGTGGCGTACACGATCGGATTGAGCAGCACGCTCAGGAAGCTGACGATGCGAGTCGCGATGATAGCAGCGTGACACGCGTAGTCGCTGCTGCTCGTCAAGCCCTGCGTGAAACAAGTCAAGGAGTAAATGTAGATGCGCGCTGTGGTCTGGCAGAATCGTCTGGATAGACGGAAACTATATGCGCACAAGACGCTAGGCTTGATGCTACAAGAAAAATAAACAGCGGCACAAAATACGCGATTAATGCAATTTAATGCGTGTCATTTGTTGTTTTAAACCAATTATTGGCGGAAATTAGAATAAATGAAAATACAATGACAAGAGAATTTACCAATGTTAACAAAGATTTTCACGGTTAAACAGCGTGCTCTATGGGCTAATTTGAGGAAGTTGGCGAAAGTCAACACTGCAGTCACTTCGATGTTTTGCAGGTTATTTGGGCGCGAAATGCATCTGAAAATCTGTGTCTTTAACTTGTTTTTTTGCCTCACGTGTTTTTGAACGAAAGTATTGAGTTGTCGGTCCTCCACGCAGCGCTTTATTGCGCCACACTATAATATCTGCCCAAAAGTTAGAGTTTCGAAGCGCACGCCATCAAAAGAAATACTTGCCTCTGTGATGTACAAAGTCTCGACTATGCGCTGAGGGAGCCAGGTGAGCGAGAAGACAATGACGTACATAATGATAGTTTGCGAAACACGCATGTGACGTTCCGCGTGACGTTGGCTGAAGGATTTGCGCAGCGTTCCTGCGTTGCCTGAAAAGCAAGGTACAGGAGCTGGAAGCAGAACTCGCAAGAGGAAAATGCGGACGAAGCATCCATCGTTTAACCTCGAACCTCGTGCGCATTTGCGAAAAAGATTTGTTGATAATGTGCTGGAATGTTGACTTACTGTTGCTGTTGCTGTTGCTGTTGGCCATGCTCGCTCGCGACGTGCCAGAGTAAGCTCGTCCTCGATAGCCGGACGTCGATGATATTTGCCGGTTGAATTGATTTCGCCTCCCGCTATCAGACTTCTGTGAATAAGGTCGAGGGATGTCGCCATCTGGCGTCGACTCGTTTTCGTATAGTCCACCACGAGATGACAGGCCAGACATGCGGTTGAAATATGTTTCGCGCTCCAGGGTATCTGGCAGTTCGTTTTCTGTAAATGAAAAATGCTGTACAATGCAAAATCGTAACGCGGTTTCGTAAAACAGCACAGGCGCAGGCAATATGTTCTTCATCTGGCAGAATCTGCTGCCCAGATTTTTAGTGTTGGGACGCAAAATCTGTTCGTGCGAGGTTGTAGAACTTAAGGTGGTGCTGTTTTATCCTGTTCATGATCACACCCCTTGTTCAAACGCCAAATGCCGACCTGTAGCTTGGCACAGAATTTTCGAATGGAAACACAACAACAAAAGTTAAACGGAAGAAATGGTCAAAAACTGATGTGATAGTTAAAAGCAGTAAGTCCGTTGTATTTGGCCTAGATAATATTTCTGCCCCGATTCTACACTTGCAACAGGGAAAAATCTTCATTTGTGGCTTCCTGATATTTTGAGAGTAGGTCATGGTTTCCACCATCGTGGAAGCATTCGCGCTGTGTAACGCATGACGTGGTGCAACAACAAGATTGAAGTTGCGACCTTGTTGTAAAAGCTGAGCAGCCGGTAAACCATCGCGTCTGACGCGCATTTTTGAAAAACAAGTGAAAAAATGCCCGATATGTTTTTTCACACCACCACAGTAACTTGATCTGGTTCTAGTCCAAGAGGAACTGCTACTCCCTACTTGTAATACCATCGCCGTGATTTTACCTTCCGGATGCTTGGCATTATTGTTGAGACTTTTCTTTTGACGCTCTTCGTCAAGAGATTGACTTCGCAAAACCTCGCTCGGCCAGCGCTGCTGGTATCCGTTTTGGGCCGGTGCGGTGGTGTTGCCTTCAGCCGAGCATGCTCGCTTCACCAAAAACTGTTAGGAATAGGAAAAATGTTTGTGTTTTTAAGCAACGCTACGCACGCCCTAACAACTAGCCTAGGTGAAGTTAAAAAGGTGGAAAGGCAAACCAATCAATCACCAATTTGCGACATGTTGCCGATAAATCAATGCAACTGTTGCATTTAACGAATGTCCAGTCTATTTTCACGTTACTGTTTGGTATGCTTTGTTGCTGCGTGAAAGGGTCAAAATCTCCAGCTAATTATTCACAACGCGAAAGAAAAAAACAATTTTGGTGCGTTTGGCAATGTTTCACTCACCTTGTCGTGCTTGTTGAAGCTAGGCGCTGTACTCCTGATCCCAGGACTTGTCTGGATGGACGTCTGGGACGTTTGAAAGCTCTCGGAAGAGCTGGCCGAGCAGCCGCTGGTGCGTCTTAGCTGAATCGGCGGCGGCAGTGGCGGAGATGAAGTCGGCGTCGCAGGTTCGTCGGCGCTGCCGTTGAGAAACGGCACGCTGGCCTCGAAACAGACCTCGCCGACTGGCGACTCAGGGCTCTGGGGCGTCAGAGTGGAGCACGCCGTTGTCGGGCGCGACCTGTCTTCTTTGCTGCTACTGTCGTTGTTCGTGTCGTTCCTGTCGTTGATCAGGCGCTTGTGACGCAGGCTGCGGCGCAGTATAGGCGAGGCACTGAAGCGATAAGGCGGCGTGCGCTCGCCGTCGGTCCTGCGGACGTGCTGCCCGCCGCTGACGAACTGCTTCAGGAAGTCGGACATTCGCCGGGACAAGGTTTCCTCGCCGTAGCTCTCGTCCTCTTCCATCCGTTCCCGCGCCCGTTTCGCTATCATGAAAGCGATGTAGCTGTAGCTCAGGACGATCGCTGCGAACGGTATGAAGAAGCCGATGACCAGGTTTACCACAACCCTGTACACTTGGGCTCCCGGCGACAAGTTCGGCTTGCAGTAGTCGCTTTCTACCGCTGGCGGGTAAGCATGCCAGCTTATGGTGAACAGTTCTTGATAGTATGCGCGGTACGGAACGGTAACAGTCACTCCGCTACCCGGCGGCCATTCGATTGTCGTATAGAAAAATGTTAGCGGGTTGATTTCTTTTCCCAGGCTGCTTGCGGGTAAATTGTAGAAGTCGGTGTTATTCAATTCTGGCAGTTCGTACTGTTCATTAAATGCGTAATCGTTTTCCCAATTAAGCATTTCATCGATAACCTCGTCTGTCTCGTTGCTGTTGTTCGGACTCAGCAGTTTATCAAATATGTCAGTTTCAACCTGACTATCGTTGAGCAAATGCAAGCCCTTTGTGATGTCCGCTTCCATTATTTCTACGCAGTAGGCAGCCGAAATGTCGTCGGAATCGACAACGACGGTGCTGTTCGTGTCAATCGCGTGACGCAGGAGTTCGTAACAGCGCACATACAGTGTCCACCGTTCTGTTGAAGACGAGTGTTGTCGTGACCTGCGAAGATCGACGTATAGTGTTACTACCATGGGCATTCAGCCGGCGTTTAAAGAAGTCAAGAACTCTGATGGCAAGCACACTGCTGTGCAAATCAAATACAAAAAAAGCTTTTGACCAGTTTCCCCCTGAGTTAAAAATGGCGATGGGCAGTTCGGGGCGATGTGTAAGTCAGGGGCAGAGGGCATTTTATCAAACAGCTGGTGTTTCGAGTCGCAAGCCAGAAAGAAAAACTGCTGGAAAACTACGAGTGTGACCTATCCAGATCNTTCTAGAACTCGTGACTTTCTGTGTTTGGTTCTGGCTGTGTTCCGTGATTGCGTGCGCACGGCAGCCAGTCAGATTTTCGACNATCGGATTTTCTGAGGAAATTCCTTGGAACACTTTTACTTAGCGCGTGCGTGCTGCCTTTCTCATAATCGGTGCCTTATATCGCTGNGGCGCGTGCGGTGGGTCCCCCCGTGCAGATTGCGTCGTAGTCAAGCGGTATTTTAACCAACGCAAGCCAACTAGTTACTCACGTAACATTGCTGCCTGTCCTGTTGCCGATTGGATCCTGGCCGAAGTCCACCTTCTTTATCAGGTTCGGATTGACAAAACCAGGCAGGGCGCATGCCAGGGCGACCACGAACATGACCACGCTCACAATCACAATTATTCTGTGCTGCAAAACAATAAATAGCACAGTTAGTTCGGGCCTTGGCATCGTATTGGGAATCGCATTGCTTGCGTTTGCTCGTGTATTCGAACAAAGGCTAAGCAGCGTTGCCTGTCAGGAAAGATGTTTTTCCTTTGCGGTCTTTCGTTTCCTGGCGGTGTTTTGGCCTCTGGCGACTGCGATTCTTTGCTTGCTCGCAGTGTTAAAAATGGCGTTGAGTTATAGCAGACCTATTGCCAGTAAATCAATCGTTGCATCTAGTGCGTCCAGCGTGTGAGCAACACTAAATAAATCGAGAGCCGCGGAACATCGTACCGTATTTATTCGATTGTAAGCCGCGGCTTATAAAGTNTTTTTTTCATCATTTCGTGCGGCTTATAATGAAGGGCGGCTTACGTTGTTTTATTTCTTTACCTTATCGAAAAGTATAGATGACGCTCAGACTTTCCTTGGCTACGTTTTTTTCGAACACTCTCATTTCGCGTTCTGTTCTGTTTAGCATCACGTGCACATTCGTCACACGAGGGATTGTGATGAACAGAAGGCAGTTGTAGTGGTGTAAGCAGCATTACCGGGGTTGCGAATAAACGCGAAACTTGCTAGTGCGCGAAAGCATCTCAGAGGCTTAGGTAACCTGTGGTCAAGTGCGGCTTACATTAATTTTTCAACACCATTTCGCGCGGCTTACATTCAAGGACGGCGTACAATCAGGGGCGGGTAACAATCGAGTAAATACGGTATTCAGTCTCTTTAAATATTCTCGGGTTGTGCTGTTTATCCTGGCGTTGGAAGCTCCCAACCTTTCAGAACTTTCGATCATCACGTACAGTTACGATATGTTGCGGTCGGTTAACAACGGTTTCTAATAAAAGCTTAGACCCATTTTTGTACCAGTTTGCTACTTAAAATTGAACTATCCAGGCTGGCGATACCAAGCGCTTGTAATCGATTTTTCGGAAAGTTTTTTTTCCGTTCTGCTTTTGTGACTTCTGTCAGACCCTAAAAAATCTATTGCCACGAATAACCTGGTAGTTGTGAAAACACACGTCTTCGTGACGTATTTTCGCCGCGACTGACCATACGCAGTGACCGAGGTCGCGGTGACGGCTTGGCTTGTTTGTGACACTTAACCTGCTGACAGCATCCTCAAAAGCACAGGCGACCGGCGCCACGCACGATAGATACGATAGAAACTTACTGCGATGTCGTGTCTCAAGCAGCGCATCGATTTCCAAACTGCGATGCATCGCTCTACGCTCATGGCCGCCAGCAGGAAGATGTTGAAGTAGTAGTGTAGGTAGTATAAGGCAAGCCCGAAGCGATAGAATGGAATCCTGCCCTCGTTCCACATTCTCCTGTCCACCTCCAGGTCGGTAACATCTGTTATGAAAAAATGTCACAGTTAAGAGTACCGCGCTGCTTTCACACGATTTGATGCTTTAATTCAGTGCTTCTTAACCGGGTGTATGTTTTACCCCAGGGTGAATGAAATTTTTGTTAGGGTAAACGAAAGAAGGTTGAAAGAATTTTCTGTTCCTAATTTTGTTTGTGTTCTGGAAACGTGCATTTAGTTTTTTTTTACGCAACACATACCAGCAGTCGTGAATAAAATGACACACTTCAAGCGTTGTAACTGTACGTCTGTAGCAGTCAGCAACTTCTCACAAATAACTGCACCTATGCCTCTAATGACACTACGAACATTTGATGTGCTGTACTATGATTATTGTCACATCGGCCATGCATTCACAGCAAGGTGAATTGGAATGCAGCAATCGATAGCAGGGGTGAACGAAATCGGAAAAGGTTAAGACGCACTGCTTTAATTAATATTATTGGCAAATCAATTCGTGTTTCTAAGTCGACACGTTTTCGCTGGTTTGTGAAGCTGTTGTTTGCATCCGTGTTGAGGTCTTAATTGTTGCTATCAGTGATTGTCAAACGGCTAAGAAAGGTGATGCGTTTGAATGTGTGAGTCGGCTTTGAACTATCTGCTTCACTTGGTAGCGTTAAATCGACTCGAGAAGCTTTCTGCGCAGATTTTTGCAAGCACGGGGGTCGGAAGGGGGGCAGGGAGGACAAGCCCCCTCCTGGATTCTGAAATTTGACATTTTCCCATGAAATTTTTAGCAAAAAAGGTTGTTTTCGTAGTTTCAAGTGGTTAAAATGAAATTTTGCACTTTTGGCCCCCTACAAAAATATTTCTGACTATTCCTGGATAATCCACTATTGGTCCCTCCTTGGAAAACAAACTGCCGACGCCCAGTCGCCCATGTTTGCAAGTAGTATGAGTAACTTCGGTTGTGTGCACATAAATCATTCAGACTCCTTCTTGTGGTGAACTGCGTGAAGGTACCTTCAGATGGTTTCTGCTTCACTGCTTGTTCGTGTGAAATAAGCTACCACTCCGTTTTCCGACAGGCTTCTTGCGTATCAGCGCTAGTAACAGTTCAATCGTCTAACTTAAACACTATTATTCAGCCCGGCAATGCTGTCGAATGCGCGATGTTCAGGTGTACATGGGTATAATACGAACCACTATTGTATTGACTAAGACTGACGTAGCCGCTGTGTAGCAATTTTTTGCTGTACAAGCCGTCTGTTAGACTTTCGTACGTGGCATTTACAGCTATTAAGAGGGCAACTGCATTCTCCTGCGTTTCTTACTTCCAGTGTTACTTCTACTTGGTGGACTTCTTTTTCAGACAAGCTTCGTTTCTCGTTTGCATTTTGGCATAGTTCTTGAGTCTTTTTGCACTTTCGGATCGTGAATGTATGCGGCGTGGTTTAAAATTGAACAGCTGCCTCAGATCAAAACTCGAGCGAGGCGACTGAGGTGATATTCACCAACGCGCGGGTCCAAGTACTTTACGTAGTAATGAAGAAAACATGATAAGCACACACCCGCAAAGACATTTGTTCTAGATCTAACAAAGCTGATGTGAGAAAATCTGATGGTAAGCGCGGACACCTTAATCGTAACACTCTTTTTACAAACCAGCACTGTATGGGTTCAAGAATCGACTTGAAATCTTAAGAAATTGCTATGATTTTAGTTGTAAGCGAAGTGGTCATGCGAGAATATTCGAATAATGTCCGGATAGGATATAGTGAATGCGTCTCGAGCCACACGTGCAGCATTTATTACACGTTACGGTGACTCTTTGTTTGAGATGGCCTGAAAATTGGCCACCACGTACCGAAAATGGCGTTAACTGTGGAGTAGTAATGGTCACGCATCCAGTTGGCAACAGAAAAGGGTCGTTCCCGACTTTACGATCAGTGAACGATTTACCGTGGAAACGTTTTGGCGAATTAGGCTTAGCTTCGATATTTCGAGGAACTCTGGTGATACCATNGTGTTGCTGTTTGCTGCACTCTGAATGCAGCAGCTATTGAAAGAGGCGCGATGAGTTGTCTTGGAATTATTAGCGTCTTCACGCGTGGGACGTACTTGTCACGATCTCACTGTAGCGCAAACGCGGAGATTTTGTCGCTTCCAATAAGCCTCGCTGAAATCGCAGCGACGAGTGAAGCGTTCTTAATAAGCGTTGGCACAATTCGCAGCAGAGCTGTTGGTGCCGTTGTTGTGTCATTTCCAGTTGCACTCGTGCAAGCATGGTCACGACCGTGCTGTCCATGTCAGTCATCGTGGTAGTACGTGTTAACTTATTTCTAAGGTGATCAAGAGCGTGCGGCAAATTCGGTGTCAGGTGCGTGATGATTTGGAAAACCAAACGCGTTTCTTTTCATTTTTGCTCCAGTATCAGTGGCGCGTGTGGCACTTGCCACCGCATAAGGTTTTATGAAGTGCAGGGACGCGTAACAATAATTTTCGTTCGCCCGCTTTGTTTTAAATGGTTTGTTGTCTCAACCCCGCTCACCCGCAGCGCTTCCCTAATCAAATATTTACCACAAAAGACGTTGCTGCTTCAAGTGAGAGTCGGAATGAAAGTCAGATGCGCGCAGGCTTGTTAACTCGCATGAACTCGAGTTCGAGTTGCGAACTCGCGCCGTAACACCGCGTTTGCGATTCACATGCGAGTGATTCAGTAAGTGGAATGAGGTCTGATTCAATTTTTTAGGACTACAAAAATCCCACAACAAACACACTACTCTCTGAAGGTGACGTAATACCGACAGAAATGCATCACTTTTTTGTGCGGTTGATTGTGTGACGTCGATGTGCAATCGAGCGTGAGATCAATCTTCCTCTTTAAAATGTCTCAGGCTGTCTCGAGGGTTCGGAACGGGTCAACGTAACAGATGAATGGATGGATTTATTTCCTTTCGGCTTGTGTACATCGAGCTGGTTGCGAAACAGTCTTGAAAGCACTCTCGCCCTCTGTCTCTTTTGTGCCTTTCGGACGCGGCCACTTTCCGAAACAACAGCGTTTTTTTTGCAAAACGCTTTGAACGTCATAAAAAAAACGGTGTAATGCCAGATGTGCGGTTGTTTGTTTGGACTTGGTAGGCTGCGCTTGGACGAGAAGCTGAAGCACCTTGGCACGCAAGGTATAAAGACACATCCCGGTATTTGCTAACTCGCCACCTAGCGAAGTGCCACAACAGGAACCGGCTGCTGTTGGCCTAAGAAGCACTTGTTTGAGCACTAGCGTCCTTCACAGCATACAAGGCATGTCCTAGTACTGTGCGCTTTGTTCGGTCTGTATTATATGATCTGAATCAGTGGTTCTTAGCCCTTTTTCTACCACGCCTCCCTTTAAGTAGTTGTCCTCTGCTTCAAGGCCCCCCTGAATTTGAATAAACTGTAAAAGCAAATGTATTTATTGGTAAATCTAATGATCAAACTTCCCATGTTGCAGGGCCCGTAAGAGCTCGCGCCTCCCTGGAAATTAATTAACGCCCCACGGTTAAGAATCACTGATCTAAATGCAACTGACGTACTGTGTCATGAATGCTAGTGGTACATTGGCACGATAGCATTATTATCAAGCCATGCGGAAACGTCACAATTACACTTCGAGCTCCTGAAAAAATCTCTAGGATAGCCCGCTTATCCTGTTTGCATTGTGCTTTTATCAGATACCGTAGTCTTTCAAATACGCTTCTTTTCATCTACGGACAGTGGCGTTTCTCAGTAGTCTGCCTGACGCAGTAATGGATGCAATAAAGCAGCAGACCTGGCTCACCTGCATGTTGAATGGATTGCATTTTTCTTACGTCGTCGATCAAAAGCGAGGCCATTATGAACCACACCGCGCACACGACGAGATCGGTGAAAGCAATTTGGATCATGTAGGTCGTATACACCGACCCGCGGACCTGCGAAAGAAACACAGCGCTCAACTCGTTGCTTGTGAAGATGAACAGTTGCGGTATGTTTTGCTGGCAGGTCGGGTTTTAAACGCTAATGAATGCAGTGTTTGGTGAGACCTTTGCCTATACAACTTTTCTGGGTCTCTTGCTTTAACTAACAGCCACGGTCGAAGCCAAGTGCAATAATACGATTGTGAGGTTCACAACATACATTAGCTGTTGGCTTTCCAAGCAATTTGATGTACCAAGTTTTCCACCAGTATTAAACTCGTATGGTTTTAGAAACGACATGGAAATGCATGCACGACGCATAATTATGAGGCGAACCTGGCCGTTTATGTGGAAAGGGCAGCACTACAAAGTTAACGGTCGCGTCGCTTCGTAGCCATAACCCGTGCATTGTATTTGCATCTCGTTCAAAATGAATCAAGATCCAGAAAAGCAATCAGCAGTCGACTGCTTTCGTGCGACTGTCACTGACGCTTTGGTTGTAGCCTGCTGTTGTCATGTTTATATTCGGCCAGCGAGCGGGGCGGGCATAGATTTTATCGCCAGCATTCCTTTGAGATCGGCTCGCATGATTATCCGGCAAATCCTTGCTCTTGTCTTAATTACACACGTCACCACTAACTTCGAAACGGACCACAATGAACAATCAAGGAAGTCAAGTCGCCGAAACTGCGCCAACGATTGTAGTCCCGTATTTTGTTGCGTTTCGAGGAGAAAGAATATGTTTGTTTCGTGGTTTTTCTCCACTATATGACTATCATTCTTCGCGGCCTTGGTCGGAATAGCGTTTTTTGTTGTTCAAAATCCAAAAATGGCTTGCATCGTACAGAGAGGCTGTGTAACCTGCAAGTCGCCTCGCTCCGCAAGCAAAACTCACTGCAGCCCAAAGACGCACGCGCCGGAAGCACGTTGAGCGATGTCTTCTTCCACTGTGGTTTGTTGGCTCAAACACTAGAAGGGTGACTAAGGGTGAATTTTTACCACTCCTCTGCAAGTCGTTCTACTCTGCGGGATTTCATTCTCTCGCCTGAAAAGGCTAATCTCGTTTAATTTCAAGCCGAAGACACGGGCTTACTGGTGTAGTCTCGTAGTGCGTCAATGCATCATCACTCGCCTTATCGCAGCGCCGAGCTGACACAGGACTGTTGTTGACGTCGAAGTCCATGCAGCGGTGGGCCGTTCCGTTCGTCCAAAATAGTTTTTTTTGCCAAATCCGCGGCAAATCCACGCGCTGTTGTGGATGACTTGTCGAAGGTGGAATTTGGCAGTCGCTCGCTTGCTACTGTTAACACCCGCGTGCGTTTTTTTTTTGCTTAAAGCAAACGATGTGTTAGTCATGTGTTGTGCAGCTGTGTCACCATCCGTGTCAAGTAAACAAATTTGCTTCAACTTGTTTTGATGAAGGTGGCGAACTCTGTTGTGCGGCAGTCTCCGTGGCACTGAGTAATTTGCAGGTCTCGGCCGTTCAATTGCTAACGCTGGGGGCTTCAAGAGGCCTTTTAGACGGCTCGAGTGTTTGTCGATTTGACTATACTTGGTCCTTCCTGGACCAGTGAGAGCTTGACGTAAACCCGTCATACAGAAACTGTTGGTTATAATGATACAGCTTTGGTGCCTGTTTCAATTTTTTTCTTTTTCAATCAAGCGAACCACTGTTCTGTCATCTAAGAACCATTGTTCTGTCATCTAAGATAGTTTTGTTTGTTACCTGTGTGTTGACAATCCGAATTAGGGAAAAGCTTGCTATTACCATCATTTTTCACTAAACCTGACCTTTTGGCATATTTGCTGCTAGATTGAGGCCATCCATCCATCGAGTAGGAATTTTGATGTTGATCGCCGGACGCCAGTTACATTGCGCAGACAGATTGTCAATGAAGCAGCAAGGTCGTGCGCATCGACATGGCTTTCTGACAATATAAACGTCTCGAGCACGTCGTTGGAATACCTTACGATTTACCAGATAAATCTGAAAAACAGGCGTTTTTGCGCTGCGATTTGTTTTGTTCGCCGCAGTGGTTTTTATCCCTGGCATTTTTTTCTGGTCTGTTGATGTGCAAACCGTCTTTTTTTCGACACGCCTCCTGTGCGATGTATAGACTCACTGTTACTGACCCTGAAAAACTCGCTGTCCATTTATTTGTTTCGCACGCTTCCGCGTTGTTCACCCAATTTTTCGCTGCCCAGGTGATATACACAGCTTTGTTTTTGCTTTAGTGGACTGCAGGACACACGTTTCTGAAGGAAACGAATTGCTTTGACGGAATCAGACCCATCTCTATTGTGTCGCGCGAAGGAAGTATAAAAAACTGGGAGCCACTGTTAGTGGGAGGGGGGGGGGTAGGCAAACCGGCTGAAAAGATGACTTCCCTATACGCAGTAACGTGGATTCATTGGTGAACGTATACGGTCTTAGCTGGATTTTCCTTCCGCCTTGTCTCTGAACACCATCGCGCTTACCTACTGGCGACCGTCGTTAAAGAATCACAACAACGTTGAACTCGCTCACCTGTTTCTTTGAGCAAAATATGATCAGCATCCCGGTGTTGAGGATGATCCCCACCAGACATAACACCATTATGAAGATGTTCTCCGTATAGGAGAGCGTGACGTGGTCGTCCAACATCGTTTCCCTTCCGCTGAACGCAGAATATGGTACAAGCCTCGTTTGCGGTTTACTCCGCAACTGATCGTTGAACAGTGGTGCAGCAGTGCTTAAGCACGTTTCATCTCTTGCAACGATGCTATAATCACCAGCTTGCTAGTCTACTTCTACACAGAGCTGTCGGTTGAGACGATAGAGAGAATTTAATTATTGTATCGGGTTGGGCGTTATTCAGTGGTGTTTACGATGCTTGCAAAAGAAATAAGAGAACCGGGCTGGATGACCTAGCTCGTTTTGGAATGGCTCCGATGTCGGATTACAAGAGCCTTCGACCTGAGAGCCATTTTTATGCTCGCGTACATTTAAGCGCATTTGTTGCTGTCGTTTCTGTTATTTTGTGGCCGCTCTCGGACCATTTTAATCTTTTCGTTGCGGCACGGCTGCATTGCATACGGCCCTCGAATTCAAAAAAGCAGGTGCACACTTTGCCTGGCTACTTTTGTTCGTGTTGGGTATAATGTGTTGAAGATTTCGGGCTGGTTGAACGCGGGCAAGCTACAAAGGAGAGGAAGGTGAACAATGCGCTTCGACTCACCCTACAATCTGCAAATCGCAAAAGCTAGAGAAGATGGTGCATTTTGATTTGCGAAGAAAGTTGACACTTTGAAGCGATCTGAGGAAAATTCCTTTAGTGTTTCGTCAAAAAACACAAGATTTTCGCTCTCCATCAGTTGCCGCTCAACTGTTTGCTACTTGACACTTACCTACTAACCGAACGATTATCCGATTTTCTCGCTGCTAGGCAAACATTTGCTTTTCGACTTCTGCCCGGGTTGGTAATCGGTCACTTTCCGCGGCTGATCATCTCTTTCAGCGCGTAGTTAAGTCCAATCAACTTGTCGAAGCTTAAACGTGGCGACTTGAGTTGAAGCGGACTGTTTGCACAGACCTGTGCGCTTCATTGGAAATGCCATTTACAGCAGGCAGCAAACATCGTTACCCGGCAAGTGTGTTATCTTTTTCTTTGTTGCTTAAACGTCCGCGTTGCTGTTTCAGCATGGCGGTGAAACGAATTGCTATCAGTGTGGACTACTTGCGAGAAATTCCGCCCGGCAACGATTTAGAGCAAATTTTCTTCTGCTGAATTGGCGTAGCAAGTCCTATTGTTGTTGCGAATAACAATACTTGCAGTCTATCTTTGTGTTCAAACCCAATTTCCAAAGCTCTTCGGTTCGAATCGACTGAATTCGCTATCCTGCACCGTGCAACAAAATAAATCGGCACAATGCCGTGCTCGATGTCGTGTTGCAGTTAATGCGCCTGGTGTGCTTATCGCTGTTCTGGGGTAAATTTCTACACCGTCTGCAAACGACCGGTCTTGTTTTGTTAACTTCGCCTTTTTTGTTCAGCACTTTTTTTTTTCTAAATTAAATCTAAGAGTCTTCTCGAACAAACAGAGCTTCATCTCTCACCCTGCACATTTTAGACGACGCCCTGTGCTAAAATCTAATGTTAAATTATCTTCGCCACCGCTCTGCGTCCCAGAACGCGATGTTTGCGACTCGCTTGTTTTGCTCCTCTGCCTCGCTGTCAACCGACACAAAAGCGTCACCATGTCTTCGTTTGCTTTTCGTGCAATATTTTCTGTCCACAGCCTTGCGCCCGTTCGACGAATGTGGTGCGCGACCCGCAGATTCATCAATTCGTTGACATAGCATCACTGTGGAGAACTTAATGTGGTTTGCCGGCGACACGTACCGCGCTTTTCAGTAAGGCTGGCTGTCGAGTCAGTTGCAGGTTACTGCGCAGCAGGTGGAACCGGTTCCGAATCGTGTTCGCGGCAAGAAAGGCTCACACGGCGCGAGTGCGTTAGCAACGTGACAACAAAAACTAGCCTTGGATGAGAAAGGATGAGAAAACGGTCAAACACCAAAAAATGGTCAAAAAAGGATGAGAAAACGGTGAAACACCGAACGATTGTTGAGCAGTTTATTCAGTGCGGCCTCCATCAGCAATTAGTTGTTTGTACCTGATGTCGTTTCAAATAAGTTTTGCTGTGCTTTTCAAATACAGCGACTTATGTCGCAAGTTTGCTTCAACTACTGAACAGCTGACTTCCCCTACAAGCATACATTTTTTCTGTCGAAAAAATTGAAGATACCAGCAAGTACACATATTGTATGTTATTGCCATCTTGGTTTTCGTATACCTCAGCTGACACTGACAGTGGTTAATACTTGACAACATGCTCCGTTCCTAATGACCGTTCGTGGTTACTTTGTTTTGCGTGAATGGGTCATCGTTTTCCGAAACCATTTTCGGTGCTGCGCACTCTCCGCTACCGCCGAGCTCAAAGTTTAAGAACTGTAGGTTGGTTTTGCTTCGAGTCTTTCACACACTGATTGAATTTCCGCGACGTCTCCGCTCCCTGTCCGCTAAGCGTTAACCTCCAATCCGACCCTGCTAACAAGAATCCTTACTTGCACATCGCTTAGCACTTAGCCCACGCGCCCTTCTCACCAATCGTGCTCGACTCATCCGGTTCCATCGTTTCAATCGTGAGCGAAACGCTCACGTCATTTACGGAATGTCATTCCGTCACAATGTACTGCGTCGAAGCGAGCCATTGAGCTTCAACGCCACGCGCGTTATTGATCTGATGCAAATGGCAGCTCGCGGTGTTCCAATTACTGTTCATTAGTTACCGTTTTCTCTTTCGCGGCGCTGGGACATCTGCCGACGTTCAAAAAAGCATTCGACGAAAAGACAGCGTCGAGCGAACCCCTTTCCTTCGCACTTTTTCGTGCCCCATGTGAGCTCGATGAAAAAATCTTAGAAAACACTTTTGCATGTTGTTATTCAAATTTCAAATCCAAAATTTTGCTCGTTTTTCAAGGTGTGCTAATCTCTTGAAGTGTAATTTCGCTCGACCGTCTCCACACAAACCACGCTTAGATCAACCAACAGCTACTACCTGTGATGAAACTACTGTGTTCTGGTATGTTCAATGTCGCTTTCAACTTCTGAGGCAGTTTTTAAAAAAAAACGAAATTGGCGTTTAGTGGTGGATACTGTTTCCAAGATAAATGCTTCTTACAAATCTATGCAAATTTATCATTCGCTTGTTCATGGCATAGTCACTTAACTTCTTCAGCCATCCAGTAGGACATACTGAACAATGAATGACGACGCGTATGCTGTTTAATTGTTCCACGAAAGCAACTTACATGCACACGGCGGGTGGCTACCTGTCGCCTCAAAACACTCAAGCTCAACTGTTTTCCTTTTTTTAACGGCTAGATACTTGACTGAGCTCTCGTAATGCAACAGTGGCGCGACTTTCTCCGATGCCAGCAACACAAGCTTGCCAGAAATTCCGCGATTTTTATTCGACCTTGCTCACGCCAGCGCGGCCCGCGATCAACTGTTCACGGTCTTGACTGCAGGAAGGTGCTCACCTGGCGATTAGCAGCGCGAGAGCTTCGAAGCTCGCGACGCATGGCCGCCTCCAACGGGTTCAACGCTCGGAAAGGCGGCGGCGGCTGCGCGCTCCTGGCCTAGAACCGTGTATTGTTGATGTTTCAGGCAATTCTCTGCCCCGGGCGGGCATAAACTGCCCGCCGCGCTACGGAATACCGCAAATCCGTGAACCGCGCTTATTACCAGGCAATGGCGCGGTCTATCGTCTGTAGACCGTTGCAATTAACTTTCAAGCGACTATCGCTCCCGGTAAGTGTGACGTCACGCGGCCGTGGCCGTCGCCGGATCCGTTCCATCGCTGCGCGCGCATCGGCGATCTTCAAACGAAGCGGCAAATCGTTTCGCTCTGCAGTAACTTGCGCCAGAAACTCGGAAGTGCTCTTCCGTGAACTGAAAACCGCACGGGGCCGTGATGGCTTAGCAAGGTAACAATTATTAGTCAGTTAGCGCGGCTTCGTATTTAGCCTTGGAACTCGCCCCTCCACATGAGTTGCTGTCCTACACCTGTCTGCGCAAATAATAATTCAGGGGTCGGCAAAGTTTTTGAGCTACCAGGTGATTTCAGAGGTTGAAGAAGACCCATTAAGTCTGAAGAAACAAGGAGTCCGTATAAGTCGGGAGCATTGCTCTTTGGGCAGGTATTTGGGTTAATGCGCGAAACTAAGTGTCCGTAATGTATCCATGAAAGAAAACAAAAATCAATATTGAAAAATTGTAGTGTGATAAAAATAAAAAAAAGGAATCAATATTATATGTGGGGTTTTCAGAAACTTAAAGGCACTAACACCGCCGTGATGATTGGGGGCGAGAGGGCAGCTGGCCCCCACCAATTTTGAAAATAGCCTTTTTTTTGTCACGCAAATCTGACATTCGTTGTTGGGAAGCACTTTAGAAATTAAAACTTCTTACTGTTCATCCTATTGTCAGCTTGAGACAAAAAATACTGAAACTGTCAATGAAAAACTTGAACCTCATTGACAAACAGGTTTTCTCATGCCTGCAAATCAGAAAAATGTAAAAAAAAACTTAGTTCGTGACGGGAAATTGATAATTATTGTCGAGCAAACACGCGTCACGTGGTACAGAGCAAACTTCAAGCTAAAGAACTGGGTATTAGATAAAAACATCAGCGTACGAGTATTGAAAAAATATTACTTACCGGGCAGAAATATTATCCGTAGGGCAAAAAATGGTAGTTCTGCATTTAACGCAGGTGAATTTGTTTCAGGCTTTAGGTGCAAAATCCCTATGCAGCAAACCGTGTGTGGCAAGTTTAATTAGCTTTAACATAATTAAAAACGAAGTACAAACTTCCAAGCAAAGAAATAAGCAGCTCTGCGCAGTACCGTCCGCAAGCGGATGCAGCAAGTAGCCAAAATGAACCTTCAACACATTGCAGTACAGGCTTGCTATCGTAATCGCCCAAAGCAGGTCGTTGCGCGTAATAAGGGGTTGCATTCGGCGCAGCGGGAAAGCAATCATAACAAT
>JGI24158J21664_10001992_pt1 | contig 24079 bp, 11 predicted proteins | sample Ectturendosymbi3_FD_21664 | JGI IMG/M metagenome (IMG submission 21664) | reverse complement strand
GAGTTCAGCCTTCACACAAAGAACGTGCGATCGGTGTGGTTCGTTGTAAAAAGGAGGGGATGTTGTTGCAACCTCTCCGGTGGTGTTGCGTTGATTGTGTGTTTCACCACGAACGGGATGTGCGTGAAGAATAACACCATTATATAGGTAGAGCGAGCAAGCAATAGTAAGAGAGATTGCGAGCATGATCTCTATTGTTGCTTTGCTGCTACGGTGCGAAGCTCTGCGCATAGGCCGCTCAAGTCCGTTATCCCTGGTAACCACATAGATGCCGCCACAAATACAACAAACAAAGCAAGTTAGCACAAGCCAAGCTGATACGCCGACAGCTGAGTTCACTACCACGCACTGCCACTTCAACTGAACCTAGTAGCACAACGACAACCTGACTATAGAATGGCAAACAAAAAACTACACAAGGCGTTGCGAGCGAAGGAACAAGGCGACGATGCTCTACCCCCGGCATTCTAGAGAATGCGCTTAATCAACTGATTAAATGCCGTGATTTGAGTGGGTGAGTAGTTGTTCGACCGCAACACGTACTGAAATTGTGCTTTTGCCAGTTTATCCAATTCTTTTGTTTCAGCGTCGCTTTTCCTGCGAGATACGCGTGTTTTTTTTCGCTGAGACGTTTGTCCGAATCAGCTTAAAAACGATCTGTCATTGGTTGTTTTCAGATATTTTTTATGAGTGAAATGGGCGTTATGACCAAATTTAACTTAACATTTTCGGTCATTTCAGAAAAAATTCAGTCAATGACCGGAAAAACAGTCATGAACTGATATTTGACACAAAGTATGTGTCAAGCCAATAGAAAAAGTATAAAGCATCTTGCAGTATGCAGAAAGAGTGTGATGAGAAGCATGAACTACAAGGCTTATCATTCATGAAGTACTTACTGATGCGCAGCCTGGAGCACCTCCGTTGGTTCAGCGTTGTTTTTGAAACCCAGCTGAAAAACTTGGTCCGCTTTCGAAAAATTGGCATATTTTTCGAAATTCTCAGCCCACGCAATATAAAGCACAGCACACTTCGTCCCAATGCCCTCGCTTTGCATGTAGCGAAAGGACGCATGCGCCGAGTCGTTGTGGTAGATGAGGAGCATGTCGATCCAAGCGTTAACGTATCTTGGATCGTTCCTGCAAAAGACGTCATCAGTGATGACCTTTGTGACAAACCACACAGCGCGAATTCTTTCGGTCAAATAAATACGTGAAAGACTTTCGCTGACAAAGGAAACTAACCATTTCAAGGTTGCCAGTCAGGGAACTGGTTGCGGAATGTACTGGTAACAAATACGCTGTAGAAGTTGTAAATGACAAAAGCTCCATGGGTCAAAAAATCTTTCATTGACGACTAAAGTATGTGCAATGAAGTGTAAAAGTGGCTCAGGAAGATGCAACGGATGTCTTACACAAAATCGACAGGTTGTCTTAGCTGCTACTGGCAAAACTACCAACAAAAGAAGCGAGACAACGTCAAAATAAGGTCGAATTATTTCAGAAAAGCGTTTAGTACTAGTTGAGTTGATTTTATTTGGCGATAATTAATATTCAGCAAGAAAAAACATAAATTAGTGCAAGGAAGCCAGGGTATTGAAGAAACCGGAAGGTTGTCGAGTCGATGCCCCTCAACAGTTAAAGTAGCTTTGTTACTGTCCAGTTTCAACTCGTGGCTTTGCATATGTATGGGAAGGAGCTGCTAGATGATCAACACAGTTGCGCAGGGGGTGCCGGGTCGCAACCGGTTTCTCTCGGTGGATAGGTTGCTCAGATCCGCAAGGAGTAGCCGGAGAAACTTTTGCGAGCGAGCCGAGCATTGGAACCTCGGTATGGGAGGGTCCATTTTAGTCCATATAAGTTTGTCACAGTAAACAAAGGCCTATCCCTGCTACATAACCCGGAAGAAAGGCAGCTATCTTCTGTGTTTCGTTGAATCATAACCTTTTCTATTTGTTTTAGATCAGCTCATACTTGTTTTATAGATTCATTGGTCACAAATGAGCGGTGATATGTGTGAATCCTCGAACCCTTAAATCAAACCCTGCTTCTAATAAATTCTTAAAGAAGCCAACAAGCACTGAGCACTGTACTGCAATAGCTTTCTCAGTCGAAACCTAAACATAAGTGCCTGACGTACTTATACTGCTCCCAAGTGTGGAACTTCTGTATGTATTTTTCGAGCAGCTTTTCATAGTTGGCGTGGTTCTTGCCTTGAGGAAGATGCTGCTCAGTCCATTTCAAGTATCTGCAATATACCATATGTTTGAACTATCTAGTGTAGTCACACAAGCAGTTAAAAAAGGTGATGGCTAATCACACAAAAAGCATACTCATTTGTGCAATGTTATCAAGTAGTATTGCTCTGCAATGTTACCAGCTAATAATTACAGCTGAAATTCTAACTGGTACGAGCAAACCAACCTGAGATTTGGACAGAGATTATACATGAACAATCTTTGAAACAGCAGGTTAAGCTAATTTGTTTAGTTTGAATGTGGGTTTCATTCACACAACTTCAGAGATTAGCAAGGTCATCATTTTCATGAAAATAAACATACCGATACATTCAAAAAATTTCATAATTTCTATTATAACTTTTACACCATTTTTTAAATTTAAGTAAGCTATTAACTTTTAAAAACAGTTGAAATTTGATTCAACAAAGTTATGGGAAATAGCATATCAGTTGACAAGGTCATACAAAATAGATATCAGTAAAGTTAGAAAATTTCAACCCACAGAAGCACACAATATCTAGGTATTTGAAACATTGCATGTTCCTAAAATTACCTATGCCATGGATCAATAGGATCACTGGAGTTCTCTCCAGCAAGTATTTCTTCTTCAAATTTCTGTCGCTGGTCCGTTAGATGCCTTACATCATCATCAGTTGGCTGGGCCATTGAAAAAAATATATAATTCTACATTAAGTACAGCATTTCCATCAACAAAGCTGTTTTTCCTGCATGAACTCAGAAAACATTTCACAGTCCTTTCGATTTCACTCTTTCCAGCACACTATTTTAATGATGAGACACTATCCTACAATGCATCATTATTCTCAAACACTGCAATACTATTGCTGGCATATGATCTCTGCTAAGAACAGAATTTGCGCCAAATACAAAAACTAGCAGTAGTTTGATTTTGATATCATCCTTCACCACAAATTGAAAAGGAACTCTCACCAAAGTCAAAAATAAATGCTTTGTATAAAACAAGCCTAGGAGCAATATTGGTACAACATGTGTAGAAACATAACAAGAAAAAAGGCGCACTATAAACAAGGAGCAAGGTTAAATTTAGAACAGTCTGTCACATTACTAGGAAGTACTCTTTCATAAAACACTATAAAACCAAGTCAAAGACATCTTCTGTTGCGATCAGAAAGCCCGAACGACAAGTGCACAAAGTTTCACACTGTGGCAGCAAGCAACAACAGAGATCACACACCATGATCACTCTTTGCGTACGCTATTGTTATGTTTAATTGTTCACATCATTAGTATCACCAGAGATTACATGCCATGATCACTCTATTGTTGCTTGTTCATGCCACATATATATGGGTGTTATTCTTCACGCACATCCTGTTCGTGGTAAACTGCACATTCAACACAACGCCAGTGGAAAGGTTGCAATACTTCATGGTAACCTTGAGTGCAGACTAAATCTGATGAGATAAGCTGTATCAGGGGTCTCCAAATTATGGCCTGCGGGCCGAATCCAGCCTGTGAAGCCATTTTATCTGGCTAATTAAGCCATTTTACCCAGCTGCAAAAAAGACATTTATATAAATTATGAATTTGTTGATTTGGTATAATGTAACGTATCCCGAAGCAATCACATTACATAAGATGTCCAGCCCTTGAACTGTTGTGTAAAAGCTTGTGTGGCCCTCTGACAAAAGTTTGGAGACCCATGAGCTACATGATACTTTTTAAGTTATCACTCAAGAAATTCAGATTTGCATGCAAAGTCACTTACATGGCTTCACAATAACAATATGTAAGCTCACCTGCAGTGCAGCTTGCAAACATGCCACATTGCGGCCAGATCGAATGGGCTGCACATTTTCTTTGCTCGTTTCCCATGTAGCTGACATGACTGTAACTTTCACGAAAATATGAACTGCATATACTTTCAACTAAGTACACTTCATTGCATGTTAGTGCTCTAATCTAAACAAAAACCATTAAGTTCCATTACAAGAGTTAGCAGGTTATGAAACACAAGAGTTTGGCAATCATACCATTATGTTGTATTGTGAAAACTTGGCATGTCATTTGCCCACAAAATTACCTGAAGAAATTTTTAGTGCACTGACTTTATAGTAACCTTGCAAGTGTCACAGGTTTGAAAAAGGAATTATGAAACAAGTAAGGGACCCATAACACTTTAAAGTTAGAACTTGAGTTTTGTAAATAGTGCAATCAAAACAATGTATTCTTATAAAACCGAACCCAGTACCTGGTGCTGATTAGCATAAAGCTCCAGTACCAGTTCTCTAGCTACATTCTTTTTTAAACTAGTGTTCTAAAGTACATTCCCCCTTCTTAGGATATTTGTCAAATAATAATATCATAGTCAATTTAATGGTTCAGTTTAACATGTACTTTTAATACTGTACCAGCAAGTAATGTTAGTTCAACAAAGACAGCTGTATTATCTTGATTAATGTAATACTTAGTAAAAAAAAAAGAGCAACAGCTTGCTTAGAAGCTCAGTCAAGTCAGACTCAACTTGTTCAACCATGAAATGACTTGGTACAACCATACAATCATGTTTTCTAAATGTTATAACTTATCGATAAGTCATATCTTAGTTTTTCATGAGTAACTACTACCAATCCAGGCCCTTTTGATAAATGCATAGATCTGATTTAAATATGAACGCTTAACTTTTTGCCGAAAAAATTTGCAAGAGTTGTATTTGATTAAGGGCAACATTTTACAATGTATGTGAGACAGGAGCTAGCAATGGCTACACTTTACAGGTTTCATTAGCAAGTATTTTTTACATCAAATCAAAAAACTCAATCTTCATTCTTTAAAGAAGAAATCTTAAATTGAAATCTTGTTATTTTTAGAGTCGAAAGCAAATTAATTATAACTTGTGCAAAATAGGGGCTACAAGCCAACGTATTAGTATTAAAAATTATTGGACTATGATTTGGCTGTCATTGGTTTAATTAAATCATAAGAAATGCATAAAACAGTAAGCAATTTGGATGCAAGATATTTTACTCATAGTGAATAGGTTGATTTTCAAATGCATTTATTGAATTAGCCAGGGTTACCAAAAACAACTACCAATGTATCATAGGTTAAGTTTGAAAAAACTGGACATGCAATGAAAAACAAGAACAGGAGATAACAGCAATGCTTGCATGTGTTCGTAAAGTTCAACTTTTAACTGATGACCACAGTGATTTTGTAGCGGTTGAAACTCAAAACAGATAATATTCACTTGTGTAATTTAACACTTTGCCGTCTGGCCAGTTTAAGGAATTCTTGCGCCAAAACAACAGGAGTGCACGTGGCTTTGTGCGCTTGTAACTCGGGCGCCGAAAGTGGTAGGGAGCTGTTCAAAGGCTCAAAGGACACAGCAAGTCTTCTAGGCTGCACTCGAAAAAAATTTTGGTTGGGGAGTGTGGATTTTTTATGAGTGACATCATAAGTGGAGGACTTTTAGGCCACCTTGGCCCACTTCACCTGGCCTTGGGCACAAACCGTTAGATGGTAGTATTTCGCTGAAGTTTTTATTGGAAACCAGGCTACAATCTGAGTCTTTTGATACTTTGGATGACCTGCTGGGGTTTCGGGTTCAAAAGTTATGATCTAAATCAGGGTTTTTTAAGGCATTTTAGGGACCCGATCCGGGTCCCTAGAACCAGAGAAAATTATCATCGGGTCCCTGGACTCAGAGAAATCGGGTCCCTACAGGGCCACACGGGGTACCTAACATTTTCCTTTAAAAAAAGCTGATCTAAACTAATAAAAATATTTGACTAATTAGCTAATTAAGCAATTTGTTTATTTTAGATCATAACTTTGGAACCAGAAATGCTAGAAAGTCAATCAAAAGCTCAAAAGACTCAGACTTGAGCCTAGTTTCCAATGAAAACTTCAGTGAAATACTTTGGCCTAGCGGTTGGGCCCTAGGCCAGGTAACATGAGCCAAAATGGCTCAAAAACTACTTCACTTATGACATCACTCGCAAAAAATCTGCAATCCCCAACCAAAAATTTTTTTCGTACGCAGACTAGAAGACGGGCCGATCCGTTTGAGCCCTTGAACAGCTCTCTAACGCAATCGGCGGAGGAGCTATGGCATTGGTAAGGCAACCGAAAGCTGCTGGTTTTAGACCGGAATCCAGGTACGATATATTCGTAGAGCGGCTCTCAAAGTGGTAAGATGTAATTAGGTAGAATTTTTAGCAAATTACAATTGCACAAAACCAATATGTCTTAATTACAGCTAAAATTACACACAATTTTTTTAGCAATTACTTTCAGCTGATTCATACAAAAACACTAGATAACTATGAAAACCATCAGAACACTAGATCTAGTGGAAAAACAGTAGGAGTGACATATCTGGTATCACAGTTGCATTTATAGGGTGATTTCACTAGTATGTGGATGTAAACACCAAAATTTCACTAAATTAGCTATTTCTCAATAGTATATTAAGTAACATTTTCCAAATTTAACAACACTTTACAAAAACCATCCTCTATCATCCAAATCATTCACTATCCGATTTCATTTGACAGAAGTTATACGTTCCCAATCAAAACCATGTTTCGACTCAATACGCAGATGAGTAAGAGGGCCAGTAAGTGGATGGTACAAACTGATGTAAACAACATGTAAAAAATTGATGAATTTGGTTGATAACAGAAGTGAAATGTCAAAATTTTTTGTTTCCAGCTTTTTGTAAGTAAAAATGATTATGATTACCCATCTAATTCACTAAAATTTACAGCTTGGTAGCTTATTAGTTAGTGTATAGTATACTCTTGACATTGATCTGTATGACATCGAACTAGCACCAAATCATCATCCACTTTCTAGCACCAACTGTTCTTATAATTACAAAAACATGGGTAAAGGAAGAATGTAAATTCGTAGAAGTCAGGAGCTATTACAAAATAGTTGCAGGAGCAACAGCAAGAATGCAAAAATCTGGCGCTTCTAGAAGCAAGTTTGAGCAGTGTAGCAATGTTCGTGTGGGCAAACAAGAATTTTGTTTTTTTGGGTTAAACAAATACTGTAAATGTATAGTTGGTGCAAAAAAACCACATGATAAACAGTTGGATTTCATTGAATCTGCTTGAAACTTAGTAGAAGCATTCAAGAAAGACTAAGCAGTACAGTATAACTGTTATTTTAAAAAGTGTTTTTCTTTTCTACTTTTTCCATAAAAGGTGTGTGTTTAAACCAAATTTCTGCATACTAGGTTGATCTGCATGCTGGTGGTCTGACCTTATATTCTTTTCTTTTCCGCTGCTAAATATAAAACTCAGATTATTTTTTTTCATACAATGTAAAGAACGCATGTCTGTCAAGGCAGATATCATTAACAGGTGTGTGATGACATAAACCAGAGTGAAAAAATACCTTGTTACACAATAAATAAAGATAAAGATGCAATGCACAAAATTATTCGTGATTGCAATTTAATATAATTGTTCCTCCGATCAAGTAATGCGAAATACTTGTTATGTTTTCATTTTTTATTTTCACAACTGTTCAAACCTTAATATATGGGTCCCACTCAAGCTTGTTACCAACAAATGAAGAATAAATTTTCTTCGTTTGAGACAGATGGTGGCTGAATATAGGCCTAGGGTAGCAACAAACAATATTTTTACCACCGTTGTGGCATTATTACTCTCCATAAAATACCTTCTATTGCAACTCCGATTACATCATTTTATATATCTGCCACCAAGATCCGCTACTGACGGATATCCGTCTTTTACATACAGCGTACCTTTTTATATTTTTTAAAAGGTAGTGTCTAGTTTACCGGCGATATTCTGGCGGCAACAGATAAACTGGAGCTATTATGCCGGCAGTCGAAGATTTGGTCTCGTGGCATGATGCAATACAAGAAAACAGTCACTTTGTTAAGAAAACACTGTCTTGCTTGTGGTGTAACGGTTAGGTGTTACAGCTGCTATGCCAATGGTTTTCAGTTCGACTCTCACCTTGCCGACTTCTTTTTAATTTTTTTCTTTGCTTTTTTTCAGGCTCCACTTAGGTGTTATGTTTAGGGGTTAGTGTTGTTAGGTTAGGATTAAGGTTAGGTTAGATTTTGGGTTTGGTTAAGTTATAACCTTAATGTTAGCTTAGGGGTCAGGTTAGTTTTAGCTTAGCGTTAGGTTAGGGTTAGGATTAGGTTAGGGCTATGGTTAGGTTGTAGGTTTATCTTTTTGTTACATTTGCTTCCTTTCTACCAAGCCTTTTGCTGCTGCCATCTTGGTGGCAAAATAGACACTGCCTTTTGAAAAAATGCCTGAATGTACCAATGCCTACGCTATAAGTAAATAAGTAATTTAAGAAATGACAACTAAGTATAAGTAAGTAATAAGTAATTGTATTGTGTAACATCATCATTCCCACAGCCACATGCAAGGAACAGAAGGCGTTAGACTAGACCTACATCCATGCATCGCAGTAAATGGAAGTACATATAAATATGGGCAGTGGCTATAGAACTGCCTGCGGATCTTTAAATTTGAAGCCTTATTTGACCACCTTGTGTAACATGACAGTCACGCATGATGAGAATGCAATAGGCTTGGTAGAAACGAAGTAAATGTAAAAGATAAACCTAAACCTAACCTTAACCGTAACTTAAACCTATCCCTAATCTGAACCAAATGCTAACCTACCCCTAACTTAACCTAAACCTAAGCTAACCTAACCCTAAAGGAAAGTCAAAAGAAAAAAAACAAAACCAAAGTGAAAGTCGGCAAGGTGAGATTCAAACCGAAAACCTAAAGCATGGAAGGCGTATCGCATAACCATTACACTATATGATCCACACGGTTTCCACGACAAAGTGACCCTTTTATTTGGTTGCCTATAAAAGGCGGAGCTCTGTAAATAGCAGAGCTTGGTTGCGAAGGTTTAATGACGTAACCCGAGTCGTTAAAACCGATATTTTTCGTTGAGCAATGAGAAGTAAATGGTAGTAAAATACTACAAAAGGTGTTACAAAAGGTGATGCTACACTACGGTAAAAAAGTATATTTTGAAGTTTTATTATTTTTGGATATCTGAGTTTCACAACGGTTTGGGGACAAAAATATAGGTTTCAACAGTTGTGAATGTATAAAATTTTTAAACATCGCAAACTTCCATGTGATGTATTACCTTTTTAGGAGAAACACATTAATTAAGATGTAATGATACAACATTTTTTCTCAACTATTTTTCCTTTTTTTGATTTTGCAACGCAACTTTTTTCCATTCTGGTTACGTCATCAAACCTCCAGTATTTACGGAGCTCCGCCTTTCACAGGCAACCTTTTATTTGAATTGCGTCAAGACAAGCGGACGAATAGTCACTTCCATAAATACGATGTGCTACAACTAAAAATTTGAGGAATCTTGTGCATTTTCACTAACCCCATAATCTGAGCCAGACAATACTTAAGCCTACCCTAAAATTACTGTATTGTTCAGTACATGTACAGCAAACCCAATGGCAAATCATTAATCAAACGAAAAAAACAATGAAGGTGTTCCAGTAAAGCAAACATTAAAAAATTCAATGAAAACATAAAATAATCCATTGAGACACACGAAACAAGAAAACGATGTAGGTTTAGAAGAATGCAATAGCGTATAGCAAAAAAGTGTGCATGATCTTCACATGAAGCACAGTAAGAAATCATTCACAGTTCACACAGTCCCCAGGCCAAGCTTTCCGGATATTCAAAGTTGGCGCTCTGCGAAAATCAGCGCCACCGAACGTCACTGATCTCAGGCAGTCAACCAGTGTCAAGCGAAATTTCTGACCTCTTCGGATTTTCTGACCTTTGTTTGCCAATTATTTTGCTTTTCAGAACAATCATATTATAACAGCAATGACATAATAGTGTTATAATGTCATTGTTCAGAGTAAAGGGAAAAAGTTTGGCGTGTACCTTTCTGATGTGTGTTGTGTAAATTAAATCTTTCAGATAGGCTACCCACAACAAGCTGCAGTACGAGAATGGCTATGTATAACCACTGGAAAATATTGGACTCAGTCTGTTTATTTTTCTAAATCAAACTAGAGGTGGCCATGGGTCCAGCAGGATAACTAGGATTTTGCATTTTTCTTTCGGACCGAGATCCGGAGCCAAGATTTGAGAAAAACCAGAGCCGGACCAGAGTCAATCTCAGCTTCAGCAGCAGCGTGATCATTTCTTAAGTAAAATCATAGGTAAATTTCGGTCGGATCGATGGTAGCCGGAGTCTAAACAGGAGTCGGATTCTCAAATTTGAAAATATTTTGAACCCGCGGACTCACAAGCGAACTTTTTGACTTGCGAAATTTCTGACTTCACACCACGTGCCCATGCGGAGAGTCATATTCTTCATATAAAATACGCTGATAAAACTGATGATTAGGGGTTAGCGTTTGTTGCTTAGGTGAGTTTGTCGGGTTAGGGTTTCGATTAGGGTTAGAAAAAGAAATATAATTGAGGTCTAAGACGAACTCCAATATTTTTCAGTGGTTATAGTAATTCCTGTACTGTAGCTTGTTGTGAGCATCTGCCTTCTAACTAAAAACTTTTAGTTTGCACAACACACATCAAAAAGTAATCGCCAAACCGCATTCCTTTACTCTGAGAAGCAAAATGACTGACAAACAATAATAGGTGAGATATTTCGCAGACGTCAGAATTTTAGCTTGAACCGGATCTGGGTTCAATTATTTTGGAACAGGAGTGGAGTCGGAGTCTGAAAAAGTGACTCCGGCCACCTCTGACTCTATTCCAAACCCTAAACCGACACACTTATTTAAACACTAAACCTTGAGCCCTAATCATCATTTTTCTCAGCGTATTTGTTATGTAGAGCATAACGCTGTGCACGCACATGGCGTGAAGTGACAAATTTCGCAAATCAGATATCATATATCGCTTCACTCCGGTTCGATCATTAGTTGAACTTCCGGTTTTTGCATTTAGCTTGCCAGGAGTGGGGGCAGGTCCGTAGCCAGGTTTTAAGATTTGGGGGGCACAATAAAGTTTTATGGGGGAATGTTTTTTGTTTTATTGTATATTTAAAAAGATCACTTTACTCGTTTTCAGGGTGTTTTTACAATAACCAGACCACCTTATACGTGACAGAACTTTGGAAGTGGACAAAAATTTGCTTAGCAAATTGTAAATGTCGAAGTAATCGCAAACAACACGCAAACAGTTGCACACATGAACTACCACTAAATGAAGTTTGTGATTTAATCAGTGAATGTAGGGAACGTCACGTTTGACATGCTGACTAATTAAAGCTTGCACTCCACTGTGTTTTGCCGACATCACCGACGCTCCATCGTAGTATTGTGCTAATTAGAAGATCCCGCAAATCGATTTCATACAAGATCGAAAACATTGTTTCTGAAATATACAGGACTTTGCATCAAATTTTTGAAGTTATATATTCCGAGCAATTTTTCTTGAGGGACAACGTCTTAATCCACAAAGCGAATTACGACACTTAACAGCTCAACGCCAGGTGTGTCACGAGTTGCGTCGCAACTCAGTGTGAATAAGCCGGTATCTCATGAGTGGAGTTTCGCTAATGTGCTTTTTCGGACATTTGATGCCCTAGCTTCAATTACATTATTTTGGATTTCTGCACAAGTTTACTTCTCATTGTTTGGGATACTGCGGGAAATTTTCACGAATTTTTCATCCTTCTTGAAAGAAAATTCCATCAACTGCAAAAAGAAGCCTGAATGCAACAAACTAATGTCTTCTTCTGTGCCCATGAACGAGAACTCGTGCACTCCAAGAAGTTTTATGTCACCAACACCAGGTGAAAGCAGGGCTGTGAGCCGGAACTCAAATTTCGGGCTCCAACTCCAGCCTCTAAAAGTTTTTGGCTCCGGCTCAAGAACGATTTGGTTCATTAAAAACCAAAAACCGTTTTATTATTTGTACAATTGGCTTGCTCCAAAAACTATGTCTGTTGAACAGGAACTCAAAGTTCAGGCCCCGACTCCACAGCCCTGGCTGAAAGATACTAGCCTATCTACTGAGACTAATAAGGTTGCCAGACGTCCTTGAGCGCCAAGATTTGTCCTAGAATTTGATATCAAAACTTCTTATGTCCTTGATTCTTGAAAAACATCTTGCTGTCCTTGAATTTCTTCCGACGTCCTTGAAAATTCTTGAATAGTTTTTAAACTTCATTTTTGAACTATTGATTACATTGAACATTCAAGAATCAAGAACAAGCAATGTAGATGATTAACGACAATGCGTAGATTTGTTCCATCTTAAACAGTTGTGTAGTAAAAAGTAAATTATTCAAGAACGGTTGTATCGTTTGAATACCTTTTGTTTAGTTTTCAATTTCGTGCATGGTTAGCTTAGCCTGATTTGCCCACACATGATAGCTTGGTGAAAGGGTTAAAGTAGCCTTGGGCGTCCGCGGAAATATTTCCAGGTGGGGGGCAACGTCGACATTTCGCTTGATATGCTCAGGTTGCTGACGTTGCAAAGCAAATGGACGTCCACAAAACGCTTTTTTGTTTCTACACCACAAAGAAAATTCCCCATGAAAGCACACGCTCTATTCGCATCTATTTTGAAATTTTTTTAAGTGGAGCTGTAGGCTATACGATTTTACTACAAAGGTGTACTTTCAGTCGTCTGTAACAACTTTTGCTGAATTGGCGCATAAATGTCGTTATCATCGTGAACTCCACACAAATGAGTCTGAAATGAACTTGAACTATCAGCAACTACGTTTGCGGCTCTCTCATTTTTCTGTGCTGGTTGAACAGAACTCACTTCTGAAATCTTTTGTCTAAATTGTTTTCTACACTTCGGCTATCAGAAATGCTTTTGCTTTCCATAAACTGCCTAATATCCATTTTTGCGAACACTTTCTACAAATAAGACATAAATTAAGAACAATCAACGCTCAGATCAACATTAGAGTTAAAAAACACGAAAGTTAGACACCCTCGCAAAACTGTTTCACTGTATCTTAATCTTAACACGACTAACGTACAACTTCAGAACCTACTAAAATTTTAACACCAAGCACACGTAAAAACTAAGCAGATAAATTATGAAAACTCGCCAGCGCGGTGAATACAGCTTTGCACTTAGTACAAGCGATTAAGACGTGTTTCCAAAGCCTTCAACAGAGGCATTTCTAACAAGCTGCGTAGTTTTATACTGTGTGAAAAGCCTGCATAAGCGTAGCTTGGTTAAGCTATTCACTCAGGCACATTGGTCAAACTCACAATCTCACGCTATAATGGATTTTTGAAACTTGTGGAAGCGGAAGGATTGCTACAGATTCACCCCTGCTTCTTTTCACACAGCAGTATGAAACAACGCGTCTTACCGTAATCAGCAGTTACTGCCTCGCTGCACCACCTGCCAAAGATGTCTGAGGTCAACAGTCACATACGGAAAAACGCATTAGTTATATAATTTACGCATTTTTCCGTTTATAAGCTACCAAGAGCTGTGGTGTGGCGATTACGCCACATATGTTGAATCGTAGCAGCAATAGCGGAGTTAGCCTAGTCGAGAATCTCTTTCACTGTTATGGCAAGGGTCGTCGGTTCGACTGTTTGGTTGGATCGAGGCGAAGCAGCATTATGGCTGCAACAGAGCCTTCCCAAAGCCACATATTTAAAACCTGCGGTTGGCTTTGTGTCGTTGTCAGATTCGTAGCCTCTCACCAAAGCAAGGAAATGAATATAACGTGAAGCGCGTTTCGCACAAAAATGTTGGCTTCGCCGAACCAGCGGGCGCATTCCGGCCCAGATGAAAACTGTGCGTCTCGACAAAATTGCGGGTTGGCGACCCAAACGTGCTAAGAGTTCATCTGAAGACGACAAACATTCGTTAAGATAAAGTTCCTGTTTCACATCAGGCTCAAATTGATCACAACGTTCAATGTTAGTGACTCAACTGAAACGAGTCGTTTTTCGGAAATCCTTTACGCGTTTTTATTCTTTTTATCAGGACCTCACGACGCAGGATCCTCGGACTCCAGCGTTATGCAGGCGACGAGTGCGTCAAGTAGTGCTTGTGCAACTGCAGGTTTTAGAAAAGCAAAGCTGAAGTGATGTTCTTTTGAAAATCGCAACAGTCCCAAGAAGTTGGTTTCCTTTTAAGAGATTCGCAGTTCGTCGAACTCATACGAAAGGGTCGTTGTTGTCTTCGAAAATCAAACAGCTTGAAACAACGCGACTCTCAGGTTCAAAATCTACAGCAGTGACGTCTCACGCCGGGGTTTCGCAGATCACGGCCAAAAGCGTAGCAGAACATGACCGATGACAAATTGCTAGGAACCAAAGAAACCTTAACATGCACTAATCTGCCTGATGGTCTTCGTTGTAGCTCACAATTGGCAAGCATAGCTAGTTGAATTGTGATATGCGTATGCTGTGCTTGTTTTAACGTGTTTTGACGGTCTCTCAAAATACTGTAGAAGAGGAAAGGTCTCTCAAAATACTGTAGAAACTCGCTTTGCTACCACCATCAAAATGCACTAAAACCTCGCTTTACGGCCATCTCGTTATTCAGATGAAATAGTTGCGGTCTCTCAAAATGTCTTGGCCGTCAGCAAAGTCAAGCCTTGAAAAGAACCCTTTGCATATGCGCTGCCAGCAACAAAGCCAGGATAGATACTCTTCGTCATTGCATTGCTTCAGAAATTTGCGAATAGCACGCGAAAAGGACACAAATTACTCCAAAACACGATGTACTGCAGGGGCGACGGCTTGAAAGCACACAGAACGGTAGATATTCAGTCGTGCATCAGTCTTTAAGATAAGTGGTACCGAAATCTACCAAAGAAATAAATAGAGCGTGCGCTTTGCGCTTGCGAGGCTTTTCTCAGGCAATCGACACGTGAAGGTATCATTTGATGGGAACAATGTAGCGCGAAAAAACGTCCATCGGCGATCCTGCCGACGGGGAGCAACAAAACGACAACATAACTATGAAACTGATTGACTAGCTGCATTTCATCTGAAGACTCAACAACATTGAAAGTTTGATCGACGCCGGATAAAACAACGACAGGCTACGACGTAAACAACGCGACAACAACATTCGAACTAGCGCGAGGCCTTCCACCGGAGCAGACAAACAAAAGTGAAGCATTCCTTTGGGGGGAAGGGACAGGTTCGCCTCTCAGTTTGAAGCTGCAATTTGCAACCTACGTACAAGCACGTGTTTCTTGAAATTTTCTAAAATTATCACTGATTGGAGACTTTAGCGTCTTTTCCCGAAAGTCAGAGCCCACCATACCCCAACAACCTAGATTATGGCAGGGGTCGAAAACGTTACCGGTGTTGCCTTGCGTGCGCATCAAGAGTAACTTCAATTCACCCCCTTGCCACCAGAGAAATATGCGACGAATTTCCGGCAAGCTTCAGCGTGCGCCTACTTTCGTTTCCACACAGTCACGTGGGCCACGGTCCACTGGTGCTTGCGCTCGGTCTCGCGGATCAAGAACGGCAGGTCTTCGGTGGCGATCAGGTCGAAGTGCGGGGACAAGATGCGTTTCATGGTGTCGATGGCGTACACTTCTTCGCCTTTCGAATTCACGTATCCGCCCAGCCATCTGTCCTGCAAGTAGAATGGTCCAACAGCGTCAGCAACCAAAAGCAGTGCTCGCGGCTTGCTGAGCGTCTGACAGCATTGTCAGTCTGTTATGAAGACAAACCCCAGAATTGACCTTGAAAAAAAACCAGACATATNAAAGTGTTAAAAAAAAGTCAAAACCAAACTTGAAATGTACGCTACAGGTAATTGCACATAAAAAATTTAGGTAATGACAAGTATTNTTGTTAAACATACTGACAATTTACAAGTAGGCTAGCAGCAAATCAAATGTATGCAATAACATAAAAAGTTAGATCTTTTCTAAACAACGTTTCATGTTTTCTTTTACCTTCACTTAAATGCACACTTGATCACACTATTTTGCCGACATTGTTGTTCTTTCCTTAAAGATATGTTCAACAGCGATCAGATATAATTGTGTCGCAACAAAGCAATGTTTTGCACCCCTCTTGGCTTACATTGATCACCGACTACACTGTTGTATTTTAATTTGCTCTAATGTTTATTAATGGTTGGTTTACTTAGTGCGATGGCTTTTTGTAGTGTTTCTGCTTGTTGTTTGAGTCATATGATACAACCAACCATTACAAATTGAAACATGGACATGATACATTCAAAGTCTTACAGTTTTCTTTTCACCCTAATCATGGCAATATTTGGCTACTAATTTAACATTCAAATTTTTACATTCATACCTATCACAATGCGGCTGTAAAACAGTGAATAGATTTTCAACCACAGCATCTTCAAAACCACAAAAAGCATTCCAAAATCATGCACAAGCAGCCCTTGACATCAGCAATAGATTAGAGTGCTGACCTATGCCTAGTCAGTGCTTAATCTGTAAAACATAAGATTTCAAACAATTTGGTTAAGCCTAGCCCTACTCAAAATGTACTGGATACTGACTCTGCACATTACGCCTGTGAAACTACTGTATTCTTGAATGGAAAATGCAGTAATGCAACATGCACTTCAGTAATTTGATCAGAGTAAAAAAACACATTTTCAATAAAATACCCCAGAAAGCCAGATAAAACAGAAAAACCCCTGATCTAGTGAAAAAAAATAGCAGCAGTGACAACACTGGTGGCTCATCGTGCCGATCGAAATGCACAGAGGCAGCGCAAAGCATTTTGTAAGGAGCACTTGAATCTATCATCGAACACTGCGTCAATGACCATCTTTCGGTCAAATCAACTCCAATTCTCCACCATTGCTTTTTGTCTGTTTGAATGGGCCACGGTAACGACCAGACAATTTGGCCGTGCTTTGCGACTTCAAGTGTACGCGTCGCTGGTTCGGAGATCAAAGAACAACCGACGCTTGCAACAGTTCTCGAGCCTCGGTTAAGTCTGAAGCGTGAGTATTCGGAAATTTTTTTTTCTCAGAACAGGGCGGCCGCATCCCTTCCGCGAAACTCTCACCGCTACATTGAAAGTAAGAGACGGTCTTAAATGACATTCAAAGAAAAGGCTCGAACTCGGAAAACTTGGGATGTTCCGACCGAAGAGTATTACACTAATTTTTTTCACTAATAAATTGGAAAGTCTGATAATATTACTGAAACCAAATGTCCAGAAATTTTAATACTTGAATTTTATTAAAATACTAAAAAATACTTCAATTGTAACCCTACCGTTCAAACCACCGGGAAAAACACTTTCACGTGCGGATGACGAACCTAATCTTTCACATCCGATTTCCTTGAATTTCAAACTTGTTCATTTTTCGCAAATTGATAAATGAAATCAAGCTAACTATATATCGTGCTTCCTTTGCAGTATATCTACATTTATATTTCATAATTTCTGTTTAGGTGGCATGATTCCGTAGCGTCCAAAATCACCAAATGGTGAGAGCTTCAAAATCAGACCGCGAGCAAGCATGGGCGTAGCCAGGGGACCATGCCCCCCAAAAAAAATTTAGCATCATATCTATTCATTTTGTACTTTGAGAAACGAAATACCCCCAAAATACTGTTGCTCGCCTAAAATCAAACATTTTGGCTCTCCCAAATTTTTTTGTTTTGGCCCCCCAAAAATTTTTTGGCTAGCTACAACACCGCAAACAAGAAACAAACCAGAAAATTCACGTGAAAGATCACAAAAACGTAAGTATCAAGAAGCTTTATAACAGAAATAACGTTCAAAGCTGCCGATGCAAAGGTCAAACATAAAATCAAACCGTATTGTTTCCTTGCTGTTTTTCGAATTAAAGTAAAACAGCACTCAAATCGATTCGTGACAAAAAAAATAGTTGCAATGACGAACAACATTGGGGCAACAAGCGTGTGGAAAAAGCCAGCAATCAAACTTTGGACAATCGCAACTACGAAGGTGAAGTGTCGGTGCTCAAGCTGGAAGACACCGGTTAATCAACAGTTGCTTTCACTGTGAAAAAAACAACCTTCATCTTCGCAGCATTGCTTTGAAGGTCAGGACTAGATATTCTGCGATGCTCTCACTGTATCGTTGTTCCTCCGACCATTTTTAATGTCGATCGCGTGTTACATGTTCGTTCTTGTTCGTGTATTACGTAGTGGACATCGCAGTCACGCATTTGAAACGAAACTGAGGGCCGATGTATTAGCCCTGTAGCTTCTTCAACAAAAATGAAGAAAAAAGTAGGAAACGTGCATGCAAGCCGGAAAATAGGAAGTAAGTGGGAAATGACACAAACGCAAACGCCTAAACACGTTAATTGATCAGAGATAATATTTTTAACGTGACCATAGGTTACGAGGTTGCAACAACTTGCTACAGGAAGTTTCAGGCAGTGATAACAGTCGCACGCATATTTATCCGCGATTACTCAACAACATCCATAAGTTTGACAGGGTCAGGAAGCGTTTGCCGATTGCAAAAGTCCCACTTTTAGCAACTGTGTTCCAGCTTTCCGCCGTATCTATCAAGTGTCAACACGAACTGTTGTCACAGACTTTTTCCGCGCAGTGCTTCATTTCCACTCAGGAAAGCAAAGCGCTTGTTTAAACACTACGTTCTTGCACTGACCAACAAGGAGCTGGTTTAGCGCAGCGACAAGCAAGGATAAGCTGCTTTCCACAAGGATCAGCTTTCCACAAGGATCTGCTTTCCACAAGGATCTGCTTTCCACAAGGATCTGCTTTCCACAAGGATCTGCTTTCCACAAGGATCTGCTTTCCACAAGGATCTGCTTTCCAGTCGTGCGTCATTACCGCGTTCGCACCAAAATAGCTTTGTGTGCGTGGCATTGCTTTTTTCATGCATACTCATTCACCAGCACAAAGGCAAGCACGCAGATCCAACAACACCAGTAAAAAGGGACATTTGAAACGTTGCACACTTCCTCAGGTCGGGAAGTGTCAAACGCAGCGAATGCAAGTTTTCACCGAACGAGTGTTGAGGCTTTCAACGGCCTGTGTTGTTGTGGTTTGAACGATTTCGCTGCACTCTGTAAACTTCGCACGGAACCGATCTGTGTCGCGGGCCATTCAAAGCTCGCCAGCCGAAAAACTGCCAGCTCGGACGTTACATTTTTTGTAAAGCTGCCTTCAGAGCAACGGAGCACACTTTGCTTGAATGGCATGCGACTGCTGTGCAACCACGTGCTGCCTTTGCCGTTCGTCGGCTGAAAAGATTGAGGCAAACATCTTTTTTTTAGAATTGAAGCGGTGCTGGCCAGACGTCTAACTAACCGAACCCAAGCTCCATCGAAGAGCCCACAACTGCCCTGGCGGCGCGGCCTGAGTATCATTTTACTTTTCCTTCCAACTTGTACTTCAAAATTGTACTTCAAAATTGTACTTCAAAATTGTATTTTGTACTTCAAAATATTGTACTTCAAATTACTTGTACTTCAAAATATTGTACTTCAAATTACTTGTACTTCAAAATATAAGCTCACAGTAGCTCACGGACGTGCCAAAACACAACCGCTAGCTTACCTTTGGAGTGTACATGTCCAGGAAGGTGTAAGGACTGGTGATGACGCAGACGCCGTCACGGGCCACCAGGCTCGCCAATCGCAGCAGGAAGTCGGTGGGACGCGGCAGTCGACAGATGAGATTAGCGGCGAGAACGCAGCCGAACTTCCCGAGGTTCAACGGGAGATTGCAAGCGTCGCCATGTTGGAACTGGCATTTCGACCGGTCCTGCATTAATAAACGCAATCGATTTTTTGCACTGAACTTTCTGTAAGATTCTTGTACGTACTCTCAACAATAGGGGGAAGCCAAGAATCTATCGGTAAAATTTTAATAGGAAACCGATTTCAGGTAAAATTATGGATCCTCAGTCTTTATTCAAATAAAAACTTTCTGTAGGATGTAAGAAAAAGGAGGTAGCACCGTAAGATTTCAAGCGAAACCTGCTTGAACGCTGTGGGTGACCAATCACATGGAGCAGATGCTGAAGAATCAGTCGGGTAAATTTTTACTCCGACCGCCTTTAGTTTTCATCCAAGATGGAATTCCGTTTGAAATTTCTTCTGTTCTTTGCTTATTTCTGGGCGCATTTGCTCGTAATGGCAGTTGAACTTGCATTTTTTCTGTGCGATGCTAACTGTATACCGGCACTAATGGAATGATGCGAAGAAATCAAACCCAACAACAAAACGACACGATTTCAGGAAAATCCTAAATCGTACTTATAATCCAATGAAGAAGGCAAACCAAATATTGCAGCAGCAAAAATGCTTCTTTTTCCCGTGTACCTATATAAGTTAGATTTGGGCTAGTCGTGTCGTTGGCGAAGCCAAGTACTTCCATGGCTTCGAAAGGTTCATGTTCTGGTAATACTGCAAAAACAGTTCAAAAGCCTGCCATTTTTTCATGAACACATATTTTGATTCTATAAATGAAAGCATGCTTTGCCGCAAGATCAAGTTCAGCACACGTGTTATTGATTATTTACATAGATAAGAGTGCACGAGGTCCCAGGATGAAAATGCTTTCTCCACGGCCCGGAGAGGCTGAATAAAGAGGCGTACCCCGCCCATGCTTTAGATTAGACCAGGGTCTCCAAACTTTTTTGTCCAAGGGCCGTAAACTAATACAGAAAGGTTCGATGGCCAAACGTATACTTCCGGTCCAAAATAGAAGAATGTCAAAACATGAAATGTTGTTTAATAATACAAGTGCATTTATTGCAAATAATGTTAAAATTGCTTGTTTTATTTTAGCATAGTGGGTTGATGAGACAATCGATTGGCTGCTCAAGACTTGCCCCGAGATCTAGTGCAGTCAAGCAGCGGATTGTACTGAAACAACTCGCTCAAACGACGAAGAAGAAGCATAGTGGGAAAATCGGGCTTTATGTGGGATGCACCTAATAATAACAAAGACTACAGATTGCGGCAACACATCAGATACATTTAGGCTAACCTCAACGCAGTATTACTAGTGGTAAGGGGCCTTGCCTGTGGCAAGAACAGTTATATGCTGTGTCTGTGCATAAAACATGTTAAACCTCCGTGACAGTATTGTCAGTTGACATTCACGTGGCCGTGTTACGTAATGTCACTGTTTCGGGATATGTTGCATTCTATTAAACCAAAACTTTTTCGTAAAAGTATTGTTTTTTCACTACTGATAAGGTAGCTTTGCCGGACAGATCTGGCCTGCGGGCCGTAATTTGGAAGACAACTAAATTACTAACTTCTGCCAAAGGTGAAACTTCTCATGACATCTGCAGCAATGTAAAGTGCCTATCAGGATGATTAAATCTGGAGAACACCCAAATTTGAAATCCCAGAAGTTTGTTTGATTTTTGTTAAACTGATTTCTGAAACATGATTTAATGCTTTTTTGTATCTCAAAGTGCCACAGAGAATGTACAGTTTGCTCTACAAAGCAGATACAAAATGGGAATAACAATTCGAGGAACCGGATCGTTACATCATTTTGAACCAATATCCTCAATAGGTATACGATTCAGATGAACAAGTGAAGATCTTGAGTATTCCGGTGAGCACAAGTTTAAAGAATATTCACATCAGTCTGTACTGCAGTCAAATTGAAAAACACTGACTATACAGCATGCAAATGCTGCACTATAAATCGGTCTATCTGGAAGTCATCACACCACTAAATTATAACAACCGTGATGGCGCCATTCATGCGTGTGTCCTTTATGCTTGTGTTTCATAAAAGTCATTGTGCTAGTGTCATCAAGCGTTTGCTTTTCTACTACCGCCACATATTTACCTTCGTGTTCTTTCATGTATTTGCGTGTTCTTTGCTACTGCCATGCATGCTTACGTCTACTGCGTTGCGTGTGGGAGACTGGGAATGAAGACGTTATACAATACAAATCGCTATTACTGTAATGCGATTCAGTGTGGTAGATTGACAGCATCACGGAAGTGGATGGACTACAAAGCGGAGTCAAAGTTAACTTTATGTCCCAACATGGTCCCAGCAAATATTTTCAGTGGCCACCACGAGAAGGCATGTGTTGGGTTACTTTGCAGCAAATTATTATCTGCGTTAACAAGAGCACAGCCAGTTGTGAGTAGTGGAAGAAACCACAGAATTACGAAAAATGGAACTAAAGTGATTTTAAACGCTATTCATTGAAACTTTTACACCAGTGACAATTAGTTCATGGGATCAAAGTGTTGTCACGTAACAATGGTAAAGGTGAGAATTAAGAAAACTTGCGCACCTGACCAACCGCAAATTATTTCATTGTTATGGTGCGGGCCGCGGCACCAGTCCCCCGTCTTGAAAAATTGGTTTAGATGCAATCCGATTAACAAGGACTTTTTGTAAAACAATGATGTGGGTGCTTGGTAATCATTTATCCTTGTTAGACAATGGTGCGGGCGCTTAGTAATTGTTTACGTGATTGTTTATCCTTTTCACTTGTGATAAAACGTTCAGAAGTTTCAATGTGGTGAGCATTTAAGATATTGCTGAAGTGTACAATGTATTTTAAGTTTTTACCGGAATGTTGTATCTGTGCATAAAACATGTTAAACTTTCGCGACAACTTTTTAAGAATCTTCCAAAACGTATCTACTATATCTACAAAAATGGAAAATGCAAGCGTGGTAATACAAAATTTGAAACACATTTTCTTTGCAACTTTACGTCAAAAGCTTAAAATTTGAAGTTGGAATTCGGAACTAAAATGTTGTTACAAAATCTTCCAACTTACATCTTATCAATACTAACGTTTTTTTCATAATATTGACTGCAGGTTTGGATTTCTAGACCGTTAAAACACACAGAAACCATTCTTTGTACATCTATGTACAGCATTTACGACAGTAAGTTTGTATTAGCTGATGTGCAATAAGTGAGCGCTCACTTGGTGTATCTCTGCCTAGTGGCATAACTTTCAACCAGCCATAACTCAAGAACCGTATGGGATATTAAAAAAAAATTTTTGATCATGATCTTGCAAGTGCAGTAATATGTATGAAAACAAGGAATTTCTGAAATGTAAACTCACAAATTTTTATTTTTTTCCTTGAATTCGATACGGAACGACCGACTGCACTACACGGCGAAAACTTACCAAATGGGGCGGAACAATGGCGTCGTGCTTCGTAGTGAGAACGCCTTGCGTCGGTACCTCGTACTGTATTTGGCCTGTCTTCTTAAGAATTTCGCACGTCTTGATGAAGCCGTGACTGTAATCGATCCCAATCACTTCGGAGAATTCGGCCGCCAGTTCGAAGGACGAACGGCCGACGGCGCAACCGATGTCGAGGGCGCGACTGGGCAAGGTCGACTGAAAAGAAACAGCAAGCTTCTTGCATCAGATAGAAAACTACGGGCGAAAGCGCAGTTCAGGCTTCCCACACATTTTCAAAAATCATTTTTCATACTTTTCCAATACCTTTTCGATACTACATCAAAAAACTTTAATACCATCACTCATCTTCAATTTTCAAAATTTTATTCATGGAACACAATGCAGAAACATCTGCAAAACCGTCATCAGCGGTAAAGAAGAAAATTTCAATAAGCAAATGGCTAAATTTGGAATGTTCATACTTTTTCAATACTTCATGTATGCCAAACAATACAGGGTGTCCATAAAGTCCTGCACACATTAAAAATTTTTATATCGCACAAACCACATAAGGTAGAAACATTTTCGACAGTGAATTATACTACCATAAAGTTTGTTTGTTATTTTTTACAGGTTATTTTATCGTTAAGATAAGCAAGAATAAGTCATTTTTAATAAAGGCGTAAGTTTGCAACAAAGTATGAAACATGTTGACCATTCAACAAAAAGCACAATGTGTT
>JGI24158J21664_10001991_pt1 | contig 24081 bp, 21 predicted proteins | sample Ectturendosymbi3_FD_21664 | JGI IMG/M metagenome (IMG submission 21664) | reverse complement strand
CTTGCAGTTGCTTGTTTAGTGCACTGAAGTGTAGTGTAAAATCTGTAAAAAACATAAGGTTGGCAAGCCAAGCGGTATCAGTGAGCTGTGGATATTCCTGCTTTTTTTCACCTATAAACAGCCGAATTTCATCCAAGCAGGATACAAATCTCTCCAGGACTCGTCCTCTGCTCAGCCACCGAACATTATTGTACATAAGTAAACATTTATACTGTGCCTGAACCTGAACATCAGTCAAGCGTCGTATTTCGAAAATAGCCTTTTCAGAATTAAGAAGTTGACGATGTTTGCTGCGCACGAAGTCCTATATTGATCATCTTTCTGTTGATTAAAGTCCTATATTGATTTCAAGTAATTCACTTTTACATTACGATGCAAAGTAATCAGAGCAATTGCAATTCAATCGTTCTTCTCCGCAGTGATTTTGCAAGTATATTTATAGTATATTTAACACCGCTATCTTGCTAGACAGTGCGCTCTGCAGACGCAGTTGTGCAGCTGCTTGTCAGCATCAATTTTATAAGTGTATGTATGTTTGGATAAACAGCTCTCATTGCTGTACGATTGGGACAAGTGCTAGACCGAATCTTGCGCCTACACGCTTGACGACGGCAGTGCAAACTTTTGCACTTTGGTGACATTCCAAAGGAAAAACATTTCACATTTCATCGCTGAAATGGCGGCGGTGAACTATCGCATTCCACCCTAGCTACTTCTTTGTTCTTATGTAGGTCTTGACAAATGCATATGGCTCCCTGTGTTTTTCAGCCAGTCTTTTGTTGACTCTGGTGCCATCCCACCACTTGTTTTAAAGACAAGTGGATTGAATGAAGACTTCTTAATGTCAATCACTCTTTGGTTGTACTTATCCTTCTCTTCTTCATGTTGTTGGTAGATCTCTGCTTGGAATTTCCCAGAATAGGACTGTGAGGTAGGATGTCTGATCCTTATGTCAAAGAACGTTTTCTCACAGCTATTCCATAGTCATCTTGCAGAGATATCCAACCCTGCAATGTCAGCAGTGTTGACTTTTCTTTCAAAGTCATTTTCATTGATTGGCAGAAGTGTGGATTTTGTTTGAACATCTCTACAGACGTCTCTCATTATCTGTGCCTCAAAGACTCTCACTGAGTTATGCTTCATTGAAGTGTAACCACCCAGTTTGCATATGAGGCTGTGATCCACAGAGTTTGTCTCTCAACAAGCACAGTGTGCAGGCATGCCTTTCACCTTCTATCCGCATCTTATGCAGATGGCATCTGTGAATTCTTGTTTATTTAGTGCATATCCAATCACTTTCATTGGCAAGGCTGACAGCCAAGAAGATGCCCTTTTTTTCCATTGCTCCTTTTATAAGTTGTTGCGACTCAGGGGTTAGTTTACTGATATATTGGTATCGGCCAAAATGGCCGGTTTCATCGGCCTCAGTTGGTGTTGACAAAACGCTGTTATTTTCCTAACGCACGCAGACAACTTGCGCAAGAAAGCACAACAAACCAAGTCAAGACAGTTATCTTGCAACAATGCTAGCGGATGCGTTTATATAACACACAAACACGATGAACTTTAGAGCACATGTCAGCCATCGCAGCCCAAACAAAAGCATCATTATTAATCAGATTAATTAGAAATTATAGCAAAATATTGAAATTGTTGCACTTTGAAAAATTTTAGCTCATCAATCTTGTTTTTTGATATTTTTGAAACAAGTAAGGCATGGAGTACATTATATTTTTGATATTGGAACAGAAAACAAGATGTAAAATTTTAGAAGTATTCGTTATCAATATCAGCTGTCGGTCCCTGAATGGCTGATATATGGATATCATCCCCAAAAAGGCCATATCGGTCAATCTCTACTTCAAACTAATGTAGGCTGGGCTTGATTAAGTGACTGATTTGGCTGTCTGTCGCCCAACCTGTGCTGTTTGTTTTAAGCTTTGTTGATTGAAATGTGTTCTATTGCTGTGTACTTACAGCGCAAACATGACTTGACTGGACTTCCCATGCACATTGACAACACAAGTGTAAAGATGTCAAAATTGTTATTGAAAAAGCCTAAGTGTTCGAGTTTTGTGCTGCACGTATAAGCTTATTTGGAATAGAGAAAATGGCAATATCAAGTTTGTTATAATTTTCCCCAATCACTAAAAAACTTCTATAGACTCATAGATACTTGAAGAAGTGCAGAAGAATTTGCCTAATTCGTCACCTCAAGGGGATTAGAAAAAAGTGACGAATTAGGCGAAGTGACGAATTATGCAAACAGGTGAAAACTATCATAGACGCTCGTATACTTTATCATAGTAACTCATATACATAGTGCTTTATTTGCAGTAAAATACAACTTCATGACATTATGATTGTTTACTAAATTACACTCCTTAATTCCTCTACTCTATCTAGACTCCTGCATTTAATCTAGTACCTTTGAAATCTTTAATAAACTTTTAAAGACTTTTCTGTGTTCTCTCAATGGGGAGTCAGGTCGCGCTTTGCACCTCGTGCATAATTCCATAAACAAATTGTGAGGTGCAACTATTCCCATATAAAGATACTTAATTTGTCTGAATTCCCACACATGTTACCTGCTAAAGCATCAAAACCGAAACTGCAATGACAAATTAGCTAAACAAAACACTTCTCATGGATAGAAAGAGGTGACAAATTGATGAATTAGATGGTGGCGAATTAGACGAACAGAAATGTACACAAAAGATAGGAATTCTGCCGAAACCGATGAAAAAGTGACGAATTAAGCGATTTGACAAATTAAGCGATGACAAATTAGACAAATTCTACTGTAAAAATTAAATGTCATTTGTTTTAATACCCATGTATTGTTCTGAATGTTCAGATTCTGTTGCAATTTAAGATGCATGGATACAACTGTGATAGTTGGATTCAATTATTATTTTACTGGTGTATTTTCAGAATTGGATTTTTTAAGTCCAGGCACTCTGATGGGGACATGCTCAATAAACATTTGATTTAAGCAATTTTAAAACAGATTTCATCTTATTTGTCAAGCTTGCAATCAGCTTTTATAACTTATAGAACAGTTTGCTTCAAATCAAAAGAAGCTTTTCACCATTCAAACAAGTAACATAGCATGGCTGAAGACTATGAACATAATGAAAGTGTTGTGTTTTGCTCAGCAGTAGATTGAAACAGTTTACTTTTAGGCTTACTAAAGTCACTAAGTGTGAAGCACTGAATGTTTCATGACATATTTATGTAAAATATCACAATAAAATATTACAATGTCTATGCACTGAGTTTTCTACTGCTTTTTTTGCCAGACAAGTCAAAGTTACTTATTTCTGCAAAATATTTAGCAGACCTACTGTATTTGTTATAAGCAAATACTGATTTGGACAAGCATGCAACAATGTGTAGAACTCCTTAACTACATGTAGCTATTTGTTTTGTTTGTGTCACCACTTATTCTAATGCAGTTAAAATTCTATGGAATGTTGTTGTATTAATGGATTGCTGCATATATATATATATATTTGAAAGGATATTTATTGCAGGTAGATAATAATGGAAAGGTTTATTTTGGATAGATTTTCTAAACCTTTATCTTGTTTCTATTTTATATCATACTATATTTTTCAGGATTTAACAACAAACACTGTGTGTTAGTCAATGATACTTTTGATTTAATATGAGTGTTGAGGGTTTAATGATCAGTGAATCTGCAGTGCAGACGCTGCTTGCTCATCATGCATCTGTATGTACTTTGGCAAGGAAACTGGAGAACCATGAGTGCTTTTCCTCAAATCCTGATGTAGATTTTGTCAATGTAAAAATGGAGGTTAAAGAATTAAAGCAATCTCTATTGGATTATACAAGCTATGCATTGTTTCTGTCATATTTTGTACAACCAATGAACCAGTGGCTAACACAAAGTGATGTTAAAGTACAAATGTCTACGATATGTGATGAAATAACCATTTATGAGCAACAATTAAAAGAACATGAAATCAAAGAAAAAGAGCTGTTACAATATATTGATGAAGTTTGGAATCAAGCAAAACAGATCAGTTCATTTGAACTAGAAGATGCTCATTCAACAGTTGTATCAAGGAAGAGTATTTGCAAAGAAATTAAGCAAAGGTTGTCAAAAATACGAAGCATGCTTGATGGTAAGCTCCTGACTGAAAGTGAATTAGAGGCCTTCATAATTCAACAAAACGGTATACTGCTTAATTTGAAAAGTAAAATTGATGGAATTACAGCCTTTTTAAAGACATTGGCTGGCAAAGATTCGTTACCAGACATAAGCATGCTTTTTAACAGTGAATTTCAAGTAATTGCTGAAATTGCATCTCAGGCATGCAGCCTATCTACAATGATCCAGCAAAATTTGGAGCAATGCGAACATTTCAGTTGTGTCAAAGTTGTACTGCAAGAACCAAGTTGTGAAGTTTTGGAAATAGGATTTTCTGATTATTTTGGAAAAGAGTCAAGTATTGAAGTTAAGGTGATCTATGATTTTTGTCCTTTACGCAGAATAAAAGATGTCATATTTCATAATTGTCCTGTGAGGGTTGAAGATATCGCATCTAAGGCAGTTGAGCTGAACAGCATTTCAGATGTAATCCCTGAACTGTTGGATCGCTTATTCAATAGTGGACAGAATATTCTCTAGAATGTAATACTTGAGATTGTGTCAGTTAAAAGACATTCATAGTTGCTATATGAATATGAAACCAAGCTCGACTTGACATTTTGTCTGCTACCAGTTGGGACTTTTATTCATAGATTTGTGAAAACACTAGCTAAATTGTCTTGCATCTGTAAAAGTTAGATGAACTGGTTTCTCAAATGGTAAGTGTCAAAACTAAAACCTCTGCCAAAGTGTTTTGCAATCATTAGAGATGGATTATATTATAGATGGGATACCTTTACTTATTTAAAAAAAATTGAAACTTGTGTGAAGTTCCCAAACATCAGTATCTGAAAACATGGTTAATGTCTTGTGTGCTGCCAATAGGTCTAATCCCAGCAAAAATCCCATGCAGCATGCCTGAAAGCTTACACTTACAGAAGCTGATACCTGTGCTGAAAAATAGAATGCTATTGGTTTTTGTGTATTTGATGCGGTTTGGTGCATACTGTCATAAATGGATTCTCATCAGTATTTACAAAGTGATACTGGTTATTAAGCGTAAAGTAGTTAGTGAAAACTTTGTAGCACTGCCTAGTTTTACAGTGCCTATTTGATTAAAATTTGCAATGCCTATTTGTTATTTTCAAATTAGTTGATTTAGTTTAAACATATTGTGGTACTTCTGTTTTTAAGATAGTCCACACTTCAGCATCCTCTCTAAAGGTCTTTGCAATTTCTTGTGGTTCTGTTCATGCTTATGGTGAATAATTTCACAATGTTGCTCACTTGCTGTCATTTCAATTGATAGTAAGATTACTTTGTTATTATTGTTCTTCTAGTAGCAGTGAACATATGAAAATTTACAGTGTCACAGCCATGTATTGCTATATTTGTGGTGATGTTGTTGGTCTGTTTATCATGCTGTTACTGTTGTTTGAATAACAGGTTACTAGATAGAATCTCATTGGTATTTTCTATCATGCTTCCAGATCAGCAATGATTAAAATTTCCTTAATGTGGTGGCAAAGATTTTAGACATTTATTTTATGGCTTTTTTGGTTTTAAATCATTCTTTGGAAAAGTTCTACCTCGGAGGCAATAAGTGCATTATGTTTAGGATGAATACCAATCTGTCTTTGCTTAAACCCTGAACATGTGGTTGCCATTAATAAAAAATGTATATGAAACACTTTGTACACATTATTTTTGTTTTCTTGTCGAATTTTTATTATTGCATGGAAAATGTTGAATCAATCAGACATGGGACGATTACATCACAAATGTAATTGATTACGATTAATTGCCACCTGCTCAATTACGATTACGAATAAACAAAATCACATTGTAATCGATTACGATTACATTGAAAGTAATCACGATTACAATCGCGATTACACTTGTCATGAAACATCATCAGAACAAAAACAAAACCCCTTTGCATGGTTTGATGTAAGTATATTGTCACACAACGTATGATATGAATCAATGCAATAAATGAAATTACTAGTCTGTAAGGATCAAGCACCGTAAAAAAAAGAAAAAACACATTGGTTGTTTACTGAGATGTTCGTGCAATCAACAAACCAGTGGCGTAATTAGAGGTTTGACCTAGAGGGGAAACTTAGCTGAGAGGCCTACTGGCCTCTGTAGGGGACCTACTAGTCAACACTCAGAAAAAAACTCGAGAAATGATGGCGAATCCAGATGTGGATGGCTATACCAAAACCGCAAATCAACGGAAAATCCTGCAAAAAACGTAAAAAGACGACAACCTACTAAAAAACAATCAAAAGAATACTAAAACCGAAATATAACCTTAGTGGGGGCCTGATGACTGGCTGGAAGAAAGCGAGAATTAGCTACTAATTCTGTGCTTGCCCCTGGACTTAACCCACACAGATGGGCAAGTAGCCTCCCCTGAAACATAACCATAACAAAGGATGGCAAAGGAGGAAACCCAGCCACTACAACTGCGGTTCGTCGCACAGTGATGTAGAGCCAAGTTTAATCGCGAAAGTAATCGTCGATTACGATTAAATTGGCAATGAATCGATTACGTTTCATTTTTGGTCAGTTCAATCGATTGCGATTACTCGAAAAACTTTAATTGATTACGATTGACGATTACGATAAACCCATGTCTGGAATCGATATGTTTCTCTATTAAATTATGTGTTTTTTCTAAAATGGCTGTGCTAGTCAGTCAGCTTTGAAATATATATGCTATATGTGGTAACATCATTGGTCTTCAATAGGTATTTCATTCAAATGAGTTTTTTCTTTTCATTAAACTTTTTTCGTTTCCAGCGTATATATGCAGCTTGTTTCCCTAGATGAATCGTAGTGTGTGAATAAGCTTTTGCATATCATGTCATCGTCACCCATCCATGTCCATGTGCAAGATAACACTCCTTTACATGTTCATGTAAAGAAACCGAAAAAGAGTGAATTCAGAGAAGTAAGTTAGTGGATTCCAATGATTTAGAATTTTCACTGTATCTATTGGTGCTGCTGTAAGGCCAAAATTATGACAAATTTTTATTTTAACAAGCAAATGTTGTTGAACTGATCACATTCGGATTATTCCTAGGCACCGATTGCATACGACTCTTCTGGTAATGTTCGCCACAGCGTGAGACAAGGACCTCGAGCAAAACTTAAATCCAGCAAAGACCCGTGGGTTCCTGCGCCCGGAAAAACAAGCATGAGAGATAAACTGGACAAAAACTATAAGTGGGAGGTAACTTTTACAGGCCATTCCGTTTTGTAAAAGTTTATGGCGATTATCTCGAATAGATTTGAAGTTGAGAACGCAATGCGTATTGTATGTATTGCAAAGCCCAAGTTCTGCTCTCAGTAGCACAGTGTTAGTTGTAGAGCTCGACCGATACGCCGGCACGCCGACAGAAATCGGGCAATATAACGATGGTGCCAACGTATCAAATCGGGAAAATTCTGCCGATATACACATCGGCGATATTTGCTCATGAAAGCCGCTAAACCGAACTTCCTGGACTATAACTCGAATAATTTAAATTTGTATTATTAAATCACTATTTTGCAAAACTGCTACCGTTTCCGTCTGTATCTCCCATTTTGAGCTAATAATTTTTTTTCTGTGTTGGTTTAACATGCAGTGTAATGTTTTTTCAACTGTGGTTTGCGCAATGCAGAATAATCGGTTGCCGGCATTGAAAAATGAAAAATAGTAGAATCTGTCCAGAAAGGTCACATTGGTCGAGCTCTAGTTCCTTGGTTGTGTCTGGAAAGCAAGCCTGTGTCCGACTGCTACGGGCTCCATTACGAAGGTGCAACTGGTCATAAATGGCTGGAAACCTTTGATCTTGAGCTTTCGAAAAGGTTTGGGTCAGCGTCGGAAAATGCCCACGTCCCACCGGAAAAACTACGGTACACTCTTGTCTTCAAAATTAGTGCAAACGCACACGTGGCGAACAATCATGTTTAAAGCACTCCAAATGTTTTCCTGCCTTAAATGTAAAACACGCTTCCAATAAACCGATAAAATTTGCGGCGTAGGTTGATTGCGGTCGAAAAAGGCTGGAACGGGTACGTTGCTGTAAAGTTTCTTTAATCCAACGCTTACACATCCCAAGTGTGACACCTGCCATCAGGTATCATTTTATTGAGATAAAGTGAATCCAAGACCTGCCCATACGAGTCACTCTACACTTCGCTGCCGCGGTGCATTTTCCAGCATAAGCTGTGTTGTTATTGTTAACTTACATCAGGTGTCATGAGCATTTGTTACGCCACGATGCTTTCCTTGGCCTTGCCCAACAATACCATGGTGGTCACGAGGCTTAGTCATGTTGGTAAGCTGTGAAAAGACGAGCCAGAGTCGAGCAGCTGCATATGTACAGTAAATGGCAGTCTGCAGCTTTTTTTTCGCTGAAACATTGCGGTCATTTGTCTCATAATTAATATTAGTATTTAAAACTCGCCGTAACAACTTTCACTAGTCTATATTTTCGGACATTATGACCGAATTGACTTAATTTTTTTCGGCCATTTAAAAAAAAATTCGGTTTGTGCCGAAAAATGACCGAAAAAAACCTAGGTCAGCAGCCATGCGAATCGAGTTCAACGTAACTCAAGACTACTCGAGTACGTGAAATCTGGGCAAGCCCGCTCACGTAATCGCCCAACATCGCGGCGGTATACGAAAACTTACCTCTTCTCCACCCAATTGCGTTCTTACCAGTCGGGGAGCTCCATGCTCGAAGTTCATCAGCCAAAACTTAACGTGAGTATCCACGGCGAAGAAGACCCAGCATTGAGAACAGACGATTTAACCACCGAGGAGGATATCCTTCTGCGAACCCACCTCAGCGCTTACGAGAAGAAAATAGAAGGTCTGATGGCGGAAGTGGGCACTCTTAAAAATCAGGTGAGCTCGAATTTAAGAACGGTGTGTCTTGCATCTGCAAATGCCTCTGGAAGAGGTCTTGGGCCCTCCACTGCGAACTTGTTGCGTTGAAGCTCATTTTACGACGCACTTTTTCAATAGTTTCCGCAGCGCAAATACATTTCATTAGCGGCCGGTTAAAACGCCAAAGAGTAAATTGTGGAAAATTAGCTCCAGGTTGAAAGCAAGGTGAAATTTGTATGTCAGCAGCGGTGATAAATAGTGACTGATGTTTCAAGCAAAAAAGATAGTGCGTTTGTTGAAGGTGTCGGTCAGTCTACTTATTTCAAACTTACTCTACAAGCATATCGTGAACATACACAAATATAATTGAGAGACCAAAACTTTGAAGGAACATGGCACGATATATCTATGGGACATTCAATGCAACAAGAGGTATCGTATATCCAATTGTCGTGCAGTTTCCGTGTCGTCGCAAAAACGCCATTAACATGTTGTTTGTGTGTAAAGACAACCCAACTCAGTGACATGATTCACCAGCGTAACGAAGTTACCGGTGGAAAGAAGACAGTGTGCAAGATAAAGCGTAAGCTGGCAGATTTGAGGTAAAGCTTGAAAGATTCTTTCAGCAGCTGTGCGACCAAGATATGCACGTTAAAAACAGCAAGCGACAGCCGTAGTTTATGCAAAAGATTTGAGATTTATTCAGGTTGAAACTTATGCCGCTGAGTTTACAATGTTGATGCCGTACCACTTTTATAAAAAAAGTGCTTATAAAAATTCATATCTTTTAGTTTAGCCCAGAGTTTTTTAAGGTGTTTTAGGGACCCGATTCGGGTCCCTAGAATCAAAGAAAATTATCATCAAGTCCCTAGAATTTGAGAAAATCGGGTCCCTAGAATCATAGAATCGGGTCCCTACAGGTCCATACCGGGTACCTAACACTTTCCTTTAAAAAAAAAACTTATTTAGCTCGTTTGGTATTTTTGGAAATTGTCAATACCATGACTTAAAGGTTTTCGAGTGGTGGTGGGGGGTTGAGACCACACGCATGCGCATCAAAAGCTTGGATGAAAAAAAAAACAGAAACCCGCAGGACACTGCTCTCGTCAGACCGACACCAGGTTCAGAAACTTTAAGTTCGACGTGCGCCGGTGTTAAAGGCCGGGGCTTAATTTTCTGCGGCGCTATTGCGGATGCCTTTTAGTGTCGTCGACTCGGTATGACGACATTCGTTCAGCCAGTATCGCGTACACGCTTTGGTTATTTAGACTTGGAAAATGGTTTAAACTTCAAATGTACTGCGAATATTTGCCTTGGTCAGGTAAACAATGCTAGCCACCTATGTCATTTACAGTAAAAGAAAAAAATTCCTGAATGCTGGTTTCGCGTTCCTTATAGCTGGTAACATACACCAGTCAATTATACGTTTGCTCGTGACAGTGAGGCTGAGATGGCGGAAATCTTCGGTGACGACGCCTTGCATCATCCCCCCACTCCAGCCATGTACCACCTGCGGTGTTTCAAAGGGCCAGAACAGAAGTATATTTCCAACGTACGAGCAGAGCGTACTTTGGGCAAAATGATTACGAAAGCTGACAATGCGAAGTCAAGGAGGTTGCGGGAAGGTGCTGAAAAGCCCAGGGCGCAAAGCGAGCCAGTAGTATTCGTCGACAGGTATATCAGGAGTTCGTCGAGTTTTTGCGTTCAATGAAACGCTGGATTTTAACGAACCAGGTCGCATTTTCAGTTTCCACGCTAATCGTGTTGCTAGAAAAGACAGTTTAGACGACCGAGAAGACGCCGCTCGTGTGGAAGCCGTGGAAGAACAGGGCAAGTCGCAAGCAATCCCTGAAAGGTTGATGTCCGCCAAAACTCGATCTAAAAGTGAACCAGTTGCTGTTGCTCGAAAGTAAGACGCGTGATTTCAAGAGTGTTCTTTTTAATGTGTCCCAAAGTGAAGTTTGGCTTTTTTGCGCTGGGCGTTTGTGGTTTAGTTTTGATGGAACTGCGATTAGTGGGAGGAGAAATAGTTCAGCTATTCAGGACAAAGCAAGAAAGGGAAGTTCTGACAATCGAAACGAAGCGCAGAGAAAGAACAGCAATGTTGCAGATAAAGAAGGGCCTCGGACGGGAAGTATAGCAAAGGTGAAATATAGAAAAAGTCTTGTACAAATTATGCGTAACAGTGAGTTCAGAGTTGTAAGTCGGGTGTTAAGTTTGTTAAAATGTTTCGGGCCGATTTCGGGCCTGCATACCAAATGTTTTTGCAACGACGGACACTTTTGACGCCAGTTACTGTTAAGGCAATAGAGTTGTTGATTAGATCTTCAGTAAAAAACGATTAATTGTGAAATATTTACTGTGCTACTTATCAATACACGGCAGTTGCGAATATCTTGACTCGATAAATTTGGATTTCGGGCCTAAATCGAACTTTAGAAATAAATGTCGGGTTCGGGCTTTATAATGGGGCCCGTTTACAACTCTCAGTCAGTTGTGATGGATTGCGTAACGTTGTCAAAAGGCTAGTTTTTTGCTTTTGCGTCTGTCAATACTTTTCATGCTGTAAAATTACCGCAATGACCTTAAGCCTGCTAGTGTAGCTTAAAATCCAGTCAAAGGAAGGGTTGAGAAAAGCGGTCATTTGGAAAGGTTAAGAAATTTATAGTCACGATTGGCATTCCCAAAAAATTTTCTCGAAGTTCACGGCACGAGTTTCGTACTACCGCGCTCTACTGTTGTGCACTGCATTGCAAAGACCAGTGAAGCCTTTTGCCAATGTACCTCAGGTCGCGTTCGAGGAGCAGGTAGAGCAGCTGAGCGCCATTTCTGAAGCAGTCGATGAAGCGACCAAGGACAACAGCAGTGACACGTGCTTGCTCGACAGGATAGTCCTGTGCAGCACTCCCAGATCATGCGTCAGTGTGTTCGCTTTTCAGAGACGAGTGTGTTTTAGTTATAGCAGTTCAGCCCAAGCGAAGGGATAGTAATGCTATTTGCTTCCTCCCTGACAACTTTCGAAAGAATGAATTTGGCTTTTCGACTCTTTTGCTCTGTTGTTGAATGGCACGTTTACATTATTTTGGCTGGAAATGTGCTTGAAAAGATCCATCGCGCAGTGTTATGCTAAAAAACAACGAACTCGCCAGTTTGGAAAATTTTAAAATTGCATGAATTGAAACTTTTGACCGACGTATATGTTAAAATTCAAGGTAAATTCCAAAATCTTTTGGCAGACATTCTTTCGCAAAAGTAATTTGAAAATGTTGTCCACGCTTGGCCATTCTTCGCCCGTTTGAACTCTTTAATCAGGTCAGCCTAACTATTTCAAAATCTATTGACCGAAGCCAATTCGTTTTTCAAAATCTCAGTATTTTGCAAAAAAAAGAACAACCCATTCACCTGCTTCCGATCTGGGCCCGCTTTCAAAGGTTAGAATCCAATACTGTCCGCAAGACAGTTCCCCCCTCCCTGGAGCAGTCACTTTTTTCGACCACATTTTGAAGTCCGTCACGCTCTTCGCATCGTATCATATGAACTTATTTTGACAAAACCTGTCTGGGTCAAGGTGGTACAGAGACCATGGCATCGTAACGCTTTGATATCCATCAAAACCGCTGTGGCCAAATGCTGCAGTAGTCCAGGACATTCGTAACATTTATAAGTTCGACTGATTTCCAGTGATATTATTGGAAGAAAACTTCCGTTACTCTTTGCGGTTAGTTGTTTGCAGTCATCATCACAGAATGCGATATTTTTGGAAAGTTAAATAAAAGTGCCGGTGTTGAGGCCTAATCTAAAATTAAGTTCTGTTGGCACTCAGTTCATTTACTGTTAACGAAGACGAAGTTGCGTGCGTTGTGAGGTAACAAGGACGCATTGTTTCGCAACCACTTCTCGAAAACGTGATAAACCATAAAAGAGCTGCTGGTTTTATGAAATTTGTTTGAGGGAAAATAAACTCTGTTGAAAAATATAACGTGATAAAACTTGCGACAACAATTATGCGACTTTAATGCAGAAAATTAAAGATGCAGTAGCAGATTTACAAGAAAGTTGCAGTTTTCCCGGACGTGTGGCGAACGTATTATAGACGTTCACCGCGCCAGGCTTGATTTGGAAGTTATTGTCGAGAAAGCAACGTGGTTCTCACTGAGTGAAAGTGACGCGCTTGGCATTTCAGCTTGCGCCAAATTGTGCGACGACCGGGATTGTGATATGATACGCAATGCGCTCTGTACAACAACAGCAAAATTCGATTAAGCGCAGCGCGTTTGACAAAAGTTCCAGAACTTTCGACAAAAACTGAATTGCTGTCGTGGTTGTCGTCACATTCACTGCTGCTGCGCGTGTTGCAGATGGAAAGAAAGAAAATGGAGGAGGAGATAGGAAAGCGAGAGGATGCTCTGGAGGCGTCGCGCGCGGTAAGTCGTCGGCGATTTCGTGACGTCGAGCGTCACGTGGTGTGCTTCTTCCAGAATTCAGGGTCGCCAACATGGCACAAGGTCGCCCGCAAGGACCAAGTATGTAGCCTACTGCGGGCCTGTTCTAAAAATAACATTAGCACGATCAATGTTTTCACATTGACGAATGTCATTAATTGTTAATAACAAAAATAATTAAAGGTAAATTGTTTGAGCTTTTAGACATATTGTGAAAGTAAATTGAGCAAAATTTTTATTTCAAAATTGTGTATCCAACTAGAAGCCCATCGCATTAATCGATACCCAAGAAGTAGCCCTCAGTTTCAAAAAGGTTAGTGATCCCTGATCCAATAACAAAAGCAACTACTCCGTACCAGTATGATTGACTCGCTTCAGTTTCTTCGAGGGCTGTAGAAACGGCATTTTGTTTTTTCTGCGCTATCAATTTGACAAACGTGCACTGGAGTTGTGAATTCCGAGCATACAGCATGTTCAGTCGCAGTGCAAACAGATCCTTTGTCCACCCTTGCTATTAAACGCTGTTGTAAATAACTGTGACCGTTTACTGAGGAGTGTTTATCGTTGATCCGAGCTGTGGCGCTTGTTGAAGACGTCGCTTAGATTAAAGTTCTGGTGTTTAGCGGTTTACTGCGGCAGGACATGGCGACCCCCAAGCCCACAGAAACTTTGTACCTTGGTTCATCCTCCACCTCAGTCTTAATGATCGGTTTCAGAAAGTTTGTTGCTTGTCAACGAGAAGAGCCTCACCCTTCACTGTCTGCCCCATGCAGTGTTAACTTGACCGGTCAAACCTGTGTTTTCCTGTTAACTTTTTACCGTGCATAGAACGATATTTGAGATACAGCGCAATTTGATAAACATCGCATTTGTCGGCGAAATCCAGAGATACTGAAAAGCGTATCATCCAGCAGAGCTAATATTTACCATGCTTCACACCAGTTCTACCAAGTGGGAAAAACACTTCTTTAGTCGCTGAATTAAGTACTATCTCCAGAAAAACGACGCTACAGTTCCTTTCTCCCAGGGAACAGTTGTATGGTAACTTTGTTATTTGCGTAGTGATTCCTAGTAGAAGAAATTCGCAGACTTGTATGCACGTGCAGGTCAAAATCTTTCCAGTGCATGTTTGCAAGAGAGCGGACGTGATGTGAAATTGCATCTCCAACAGAGTTCATTGATACCAGCGTTGAGATTTTCGAAAAACAAGTTAGAACACACCGTCATTGTAGATAAGCTGATCTCAAAGTTCCAGGGTTTTGGCGGCAAAAACGCAAACAGACCATTGATTGTCCTGAACTTGTTCAAGTGTTTATAGAACTCGCGATATAAAACGCTTGCGCCGCCCTATCATAACAAGAACTAGAAACCTGATGCGGCAACCCGCTGTCCTTCGCTTACTGTGGGCGTTTCGAGCGATCCATCTGAAATAGTTGGCAAACACAGCAAAGCGTCCCTTCAACACGCCTTTATTCTGGACCTTACTAGAGGCATACTTGCGTCGAACGCACTTAACAATAAAAAAGCGAACGCTAGCTTTATGTGGGTTTCGTCGCGAACTAGAGTATGCATTAGTATAAACTCACCCTGGCACTTAAGGACGTTGAGTACGTTGTTGCACTGGCAAAATCTGTTATCTATGACCAGATCAAAATCAGTAGTAGACATACTTCTGTCTCAATTGTGTTTGACTAAAGAAGGTAAAATGAAAGAGATTGTTGACGGCGAAATCCTTTCGAAGCCCGTCGCGACATTTACGTCCTTAAATTATCTTCTAGCGCAGGGTTCCCAACCTTTGTTTGACCATGTACCCCTTCAGGGTTTCGACAGATGAGCATGGACGCCTAAAATTTCTTTCGATGGTTAGATCGTCCTTTTCCCAGATATTTTGTTATGACTAATCATAGACATATTTAACAATAAGCATATAATGATTTTTGAAAATAATATTCACCGATATATGTACAAATATTTGGAAGAAAATAATATATAAATGTATTTTTCCCTTCTCAGGGTTCCCACGCGGTATTCAAAGTAATGAAAAATTTTTTATTGTGAAAACAGTTTTCAAGACCTTGAAAAAGTATCGAATTTGGCCATAATGTACATAAAATGTTGAAAATGTATGGAAATTCCTAGTTCAGCCATTTGTTAATTTAAATTTTGTTCTTTAGCGCTGATGGCAGTTTTGCAGATGTTCTTTGCATTGTGTTCAATGAGCAAAACTTTGGAAAAATGTGGAAAAATGAAGATCAGTGGTGGTATTAAAGTATTTCTATTGAGTATTCAAAAGGTATCGACAAAGTATGGAATATGGTTTTTGAAAACGTGTGGGAACCCTGCCCTCTACTGGTAGCCTCAAATGTACCTGTTCTGGCGAGTGGAATGGCACAGTCTTGTGACTTACTCTTGCAAACACTTTTTCTTCGACGTTCTTGTATCCGTCATGCGTTGTCTCTTCTTTGTTTTTTCTTGTTCTGTTTCTTCAAACCAGTGTAATGTGTGTGACGCAACGTAAAATGACGCCATCGAGATGTTGTTTGCGAGCCAGCGCATACGATGGCTTGAAACATGATTCGTTGCTCCTCCCATTAACAACCCGGCGTCCACCGTACAACTGCTCTGCCCCAACTTTGCAATAAAAAATTGAACTACGGCACAGGTTGGGGTTATATTACCCCCTGGGCAAGGGGCAAAAATTTCACTTGCAAATGGGCGTTCGCAGGAATAGATCACTGTCTAACCAACACTTCATACAGATTGCAGTATTCTGCAGCTATTATGTGGAAAACGATAACTTTATCTAGAATCGTGCGTTGGCTTCGGGTTCGATTGCATCATAACAGATGATGTGCAAAAACGAAAATCTCAGTGTATGTTTTAAGCGCATGGAAATGGTTCAGCGTAACCTGCTGTAAAAACTGGTTTTCAAATAAGGAGAGGAAAGTAAATTGTAGGGGGTAAATTTTACTTTTGAAATTTGCCAAGGGGCGAACGAGAGAGGAAAGGTTAGGAACTCCTGTTTTGTGGCTTCAGATGTTTCAATTTGTGCAGCAGAGGTGACCATTGGCCAAGGATCCGGAATGCCGGAGTCAACTCCGGCAGAATTCTGCGTTTTTTATCGTACCTGGAGCCAAAATTTTTCGAAAAAAAACGGATCCGGGGTCACTTTTTATTTTCTGCAGTAGCAAGAGTCTGCGTGGTCTTCATACTATACATGTCATTTCGGCAGTGAAAGTACTGCTTAATTTTGCTTGCATAGATGGCTTTCCGAGTTTGAACAGGAGTCGTATTCTCAAATTTCAAAAAAATTGTTCGGATCCGGATTCAAAAATTTTGGAACAGGAACAGAGTCGGAGTCTGAAAAAGTGACTCTGGCCACCTCTGCTGTGCAGCGCAAAAACAATGTTTATTTCTTAGTCAAAATTGACATAAGGAATTCAAGTGGAAAGTTCTATTTCCTGCATGCCAATCGCAGAACCACTTCCAACGCTTCAAACGAACTCCCAGCCGTCGTTTGTACGCCGCGATATTCGTTGTTCACCATCGCGTATTTATAACAATTAAGCGCCAACTATCCCTCAGTACATACTACAGTTTTCCTTTTCACTTAGGTCAGTAGCACTGCTGCGACTGACGTTTGGCAGTTGATTGCTAAGGTTATTTTCAAACTTAGCTGTAGCTGTCCCATAATTGGCGTTAAGTTGTGGTTTGTGGCTTCGGTAGTAACAGCATCATGTTCACAGCGTGTGCTTGAAGCTAAAGTTCGTTATCATTTCACTCGTAAGGTTTTGCTTGCAATCTATAGGACTGGAGATACGTTAATTACCCGAAATCGATTTCCTAGTAAAACACTTGCGAGCAGATTTAACTGCGTCACCCTTGTGAGGACTTGTTATTGACATCCGGCTATGAAAGCACCGATCATGTGATGTACAAGCAATAGACGTTCCATAATTTGTGCTGCTCCCTCATTATTATCACGTATTGCTGCCTTACACCGCACCTTCGCTGTTGCTGTTAACTCCTTTCCGATTTTCACTTCGTTTCATGCTTCCCGTTGAAGGCGCTGCAGGAAAAACAAAACGAACTGAAATTCGTGACTCGCGAGTTCGAAGAAAGCGAGAAGGAAAACACTCGCCTGAGGAAGAGCGTCGATAACTACCAGGCCGACATGGTGGCCAGCATGTGAGTGGCTTTGCCGACGTTGTCAGGGCGACGTCAATTTCGACCGCAGTGAAATTTAGATACCGCCCGTTCGGACCAAACGAGCGAGCGGAGTTTCCTTCATCAGAGGCTTCGATGGCGATTCGTAGCACTTACACGTTTGGGCGCTGATTCGGTGCTGGGCCTTAAAGCAGGGTCTACGAGAGGGGATTGGAAGAGGTGCATCCGGGCCCGGGTGGGTGAAAGTACGCACACTAAGTCTTTTGTATTCATGTCCAAAATTACTAGTGTAAGCCAGTTGCCAGCGTAACAATTAAAAATCAATTTCTTAATCTTAGCACGGTAGCTGTTTATCTGTACCCTGATTACTATACAATCGTGTACACACAAGCTATACAAGTTTCGACAAATGTCCCAGAAGCTAGGGGGCCCGGTCTTGGTCTTCGTACCCCCCGGAAAATTTCTCTCTGATGCTCTGCATGAAAGTAAACCTCCTTGAAATTGCTTGGGCTTCGCAATTCTACTTCCCCCCTTCTCGTTGCAATCGTTCACGTGCAACACTCCTGTTACAATTTGGAGGGGTGACTGAATTGAAGCACTGCTTCAATCTGGGTTTATTTTACCGAATTTTTTTTAAATGACAGAAAAAAATTAAGTCAATTCGGTCATAATATCCGAAAAGGCAGGCTTGTGAACACAGTTACGCAGAGTTTTAATACTGTTACTGGACAAATGCCCGAAATGTCTCAGCGAAAAAAATAGGCTTTATTAGCTGCAGATCTGTTGGGACGGTGCATTGGTTTTGCAGTGAAGGGATCGAACTTCAGGCAATAAAATCACGGTTCGACTCCCGTGTACCCCCTTCCCGGAATAGTGGTTGTGGAGCTTGCACCTTGCCCCCCCCCCGGTACATTGGGATGGAATTAGCCCTCTGCATTGCAGTTTAAAATGCGTTGTGCTGTTTTGAAACATTTCCTACAGTTTTTTTACTCTTTTCATATCGCGGAAGACAATCAGAATACAACGAACCGCCAATGTGGATTCGATACTACTATTTTAGTTGATAAATGTGACAGGATTCGGATTCGATTTCTCAGCAACAGATGCGGACCTGGAATTGTTCTTATTCTTTGAATGTAACCTGCGGCGAAAGCTGTTCTTTCGTAGTGATGATAGTGTGCGTTTTGTTGTTGAGGATTTGTTCTTTCGATGCCGTGAAGAGTTTAACTGTTTTTTTTGTTTTTTTTTTTTTATCGGGTTTGGATCGAAAAACACGAGTGATTTATTCGCATTGACCGGTTATAAAAAGCAAAATTTTGGATCAGAATTCGACGTGAAACTCTGAAAAATACTTGCGGCTGCGACTCAACGTCCTACTTTCATTCAGCACAGAATCAACGCGCGATAATATCGCCGATCACATCTCGCTCATTCAGATTTGCTGAAGCCGCATCTTGAGTAAGTTCGCGCCGTGGTAGAGTTTTGTGCTGTTTCAGGAAAGAATTGGAAATGATGCCGGACAGCAAAGACACGCTGCTCCACCAATTGGTCGAGGTTGAGGTGAACGGGGCGGAAGCAGGAAAGCAAGTGGCTGCACTTCGGGACGTCATGTCGCGATTGAAATACGTAAGAGCAGCACTTCACGCCTTCTTAACCGCACCTTCTATAATTTCTCTACTGGAAAAAGACCGTGCGTTCTTCTGTTTGCGCGAAAACCTGTATTGCTCCGCAGTTGGGGGGTGCGCAATTTTTTTGACGAAACACTGCTGTCTTTAAGAACGAGACTGCGATCGCCGAGAAGTAAACTGTTGACTTCTGAACGTGAAGCTGAGACCAGTGTTCCCTGTAAGAAAATTGTACTCCGAGCAAATGTTTGTTTTCGTGCGCATCCGATTGCGCAACCACCTGAACGCACAACTAGTGAAGCGTTTCAAGCGTTACAATGGCCATGTGACATACACACAATATTAAATTTGGAAAGTTGCAAGTGCGCGAGAATGAGATCTCACTGGTGGTACTGCGCACTTGCACACCTTAGAGGGGGCAACTGATTAAAAGACCGAAAAAACTAATCCACTGTTGTTTAAAGCATAGAAGGCCACGGATCCGGATTCGATTCCGGCAGGATCACGCGTTTTTTCGGATCCGGGGTCTCGTTTTATTTTCGGCAGTAGCAGGAGTCCGCGTGGTCTTTATAAATGTCATTGCTTAATTACAAACATTGCTGAATTTCGGTTGCATCGATGGTTGCCGGAATCTGAGCAGGAGTCGGATTCTCAAATTTGAAAACGTTTCCGACCCGGATCAGGATTCTAATGTTTTGGAACAGGAGCGGAGTCTGAAAATATAACTCCGGCCACTTCTGGCTTGAAGCGATTCGCAGTTCGTCCTCCTCCGACAAGATCGACAACGCGCGCCTTTCCCTGCTGATTGAAATACATTCTAAACCTCGATCATGCGTGAATCTCCGTCAAACGACTAAGAGTTTTGAAAAGCGCACCGAAAAAAATTTGTGTACTATTGCTTTGGCGATGCTGTCACAAACTCATTTTCAAATCAAACTCAGTGTATGTGTTTGCTCCATTGTCACACCGTTGTAGGTGTGTGTCTAAGCACAGTGGCTTTCAACCTTATTTGTATCGTGATCCATTACAGCAACCCACTATAACCCAACAGCCCTCATCTAAAACCCGAATAAAGCAAATGTAACACAGCTGTGTACACAAAATAACTGCTCGAGGCCCCTCCTCCGAAATTGGTTCACGAGTCACGACCCCTCTGGGGTATGCTACCCCAGGTTGAAAACCACTACTGGTCTAGCAAAATGTTTTTATTGTCATCGTGAAGGCAGCGTGGTTACTGTCGCTTTCTGATGCTTGTATTCGTGTTTCTCATCAACAGGAGAAAAGACTCGCTTTGTCCGACGTCAAGCTGCTCAGTAAGCAGAGGGATCTCCTACTCGAAAAACTCGACGAATTCGAAAAATCCAACCGCAACGTCAGAAGGTTACTACAGGTCGAGCACAAGGTTAGCTGCTAGACGTCACTGCAGGATCTGACCCGAGGTGCACTCGGAGATGCTGTAAAACAGCTGCGCCGTTGGCAAGACAACGGCGGTGTGGTTTGCACAGCCATTCAAGCTCACCGACGTTGTCACCGACGACACAGTTCATAGCTCTCAATGTTTGAAAGCAATCACGGGCGTTGGAAGGATTTTTTCGAGGGGGGGGGGCAACAGGGGATTTTTCCAGGGGGTAGACAAAAAGATTTTTGCCAGTGAGGGGCTAAAAGCGGTAAATTTTCATTTTACCCACTCGAAAATGGGAAACAACTTTCTTTACTAAAAATTTAATAGGAAAATGTCAAATTTTAAAATCCGGGAGCTTTGGCCCTTCCTTACCCCTCTCCCGACGCCCATGAAAGCAGCGTGTTCTTCTTTCGCCACTGTAACCGAACTCTGTAATCACCTCTTGCCGCGTAAGGCAGGTACCAATCAATCTGCCAACACTTGGCCACCACTAGATTTTGGTCCCAAAGGCCTTCGACGAACCCCCCTGACTTTGTTCGCAGGTCGTCACTGACGTGAAAAGGCTCGAGGAGCAGCGGGACATCCTCATGCGCAAGCTGGCGGATTCGGATTCCGAACTACTTCGGCTGCGATCCGAACTTATTGAGAAGCGCACCGATCTGGAAGCACTCACTGCCCAGGTATAAGAGTTCTGGTAATGGTCCATAAAACAGCCAGGGGCCGATGGCAGTTCCCGTTACAGCCTTTCAAACAAACGCGCCGAAACGCTTTTTTTCGCAGGTCGGCGAAGAAAAGAATCACGCGCATACTCTGAACGAACTGAACAAGTCGGTGGAAGCGACACGCGCCCACCTGCAGCGCGAACTACGCACCAAAGAAATGGAGAACAACAGATTGCACGTCCAACTCAAGGTGTGCTCTTTTCTTTCCGCGCATGTCGTTACTTGGAAAATATAAGAAATGACTCTTGGTTCGTGTAAACGTCGCTTTACATTCCAGCACCCTGCAGTTTTGCTTTACGCCACGCCTTGAACGTAGCTTTCGCATGGTTCTACGAACCGCTGCGAATAAAGTTCAGTCATGGATGTAAAATTTTCGTCGATAGGTTTAAGTCGAAATGAACTTTTTACTGCCGCGTTTTATGACAAGGCCTTGCTAATATACGGTTTGAGGAATAACTACTGTTTGCCCGCTTTTTTTACTTCTTTTAATGGTCAAAAAATCTTACTCCCCCAGTGAGTGGTCTTTCTCGACACTAAAGTGTAAAATAAAACAATCAAACAACTGCCGTCGTATTCCTGATTCTTTGGAAACGAGTGTAGCTGCTTGAAAGCGTCTCAGTTGAACATTCGGTGTGGAACGTAATCTTTGTTCGTCGTGATATGCGCTAAGGCAAGTGATCACTAACCTCGCATCCAATGAACAGTAGTCGCAGAACACCACCACCATTAAAAACGTTCAATTATTTGGACGCTGACTGGCGCTAAGCGCTGCGGAGTTTGAATGTGTGGGAGGACATGCACGTTGCTTAAATTTCGATTACGCGATTGCTTTGAACTTTGAAAGACGCTTTTTTGTTTCCAAACGCATCGCCTTCCAGAACATGGAACGAGTTACCGACGTCGCGCGTCGAGAAGCGGAAGAGCTCACGCTTGCCGCGCGAAACGAGAGAGAAACGCTGGCCCGAGAGAAGGAAGGGCTGAAAAAGGCGGCCCGGGCCCACCGTAGCAGAGCGGATAAGGCCGAAGACGCCTTGAAGGTCCACGAGGAAAAACTTGCGGACAGGGAACGCAAGCTGGAAGAAGCGCGGTCGCAGGCCGACGCCTGGAGGGACAGGTGGGGGCGTGTGTTCGTGTCGAATGCAAAAACCGTTCGAGTTTGTGTTTCACGGCAATGTCAGGCCAGGGGCCAGGTTTTAAGGTTTTTTTCGGGAGAATACATTTTAAGGGGGAAAGATTTTTGTTTTTATCATATGCTTTAAAACAAACTGTATTATAGAAATGTCCCGGGTACAACAAACTTTGGGGGGAGCGCCGTCGAATGCCCCTCGTGGTCCCGGGCCTGCTGTAAGTCGTTTTTGTGTGTTCCAGGCACGTCGGCTGCTGGTGGCTCCAACCCGGGGCAGTGGTCTTTACCTGTGGGAAATAACCCTCTGGAAGGCCAATTTGTTTTTTTAATGGGTACTTTTGATTGTTATTTTTAAAAAATAACAAATCGAAAAAATACATCAAGTTGTTCCCGGTGGCAACAATAAAAAAAAGGTTAAGAGCCATCGCGTAATTGTTTGAGCTTGAATCGAAGAGTGGATTTTTGTGCTTTTCGAAACAGGCCCAATTGCGACGCAGTGCTCCCGTCTTCTCAATGCTATAGCTCGGTGGTTCTCGAATGTGGTACGCGTACCTCTTGCGGTACGCAAAGGTCCTCCAAGGGTAACACGAAATTTTTAAGTGTTTTCAAATTGAAATTGTAACGTAAAAGTACAATAATTTTCGGTACATTTCTGTTTATTGTGCTCATGATTACAGTCAAGTGGTGCTTGATAGACAAAATCTTGCCAAAGGGTACGTCACTAAAAAAAGTTGACAACCACTGCTATAGGCTTTTGCCCGTTGTATTTGAACCGGTACGTGCTGGAGCTTCAGTTGGATACAAGCAGCACAACTGGATGGATGACGCGACAATTGCTGATCGTGGCGTCACAATGTCTGAATCGATTTACAGATGTCACCGCGCGTCGGACGAAAAGTGCAGAGTGGACGAGCACGTCCAGACCCTGGCCGAGAAGCTCGCCGACATGGAGGCGACCCTGAGGACGAATGAGCTGCTGACTCAGAATCGCGAGGAGGATTTGAGACAGAAAGTCGACAGGTGTGTTCTCTGTTCATGCCGCGAAGACTCGCGAAGTGACGTCATAAGGTGTATCGCGGAATATGTTAAATGACGTCACACTATATATCGCGGAATATGCGAAGTTACGTCATACCAAGTATCGTGGGATAGACGTCACGCTATGTAAAATGCGTGGCTGACCACGGGGCGAAATTCCCACTCAAGGAAGGCGTTGTTGATTTTCTCTTGCTTGTACAGCTCAGCGTAAGCTCAGTCAGCAGTTGAACAACGCGGGTTTCCAAGTTTATTCATCCCTGTCTTTATCGTTACTTCAAGGGCCTCAACGTTTTGGCCAGAGGACCACATAAGCTATTACACAACAGATATGTTAACATTCTACCAAACCAATAAGTTTTTTGTAAATATATTATTTTTCACCATTGACAAAATGTCTTTGCGGATGGTTGAAAATGGCTTCGCGGGTCGTAGTTCGGAGACCAAGGGCGCAGCGATGTATTGTGTAACGTCTTCACTCCCACACGCAAAGCGCTAGGTTTTTAACATGCATCGCAGTAAAGAGAAAAGAAAACGCAAGTACACGAAGANNA